>JACLAD010003848.1_pt1 | contig 98607 bp, 90 predicted proteins | sample 8027901 | NCBI WGS metagenome assembly JACLAD01 (sample SAMN15725071, study PRJNA655200) | protist metagenome | isolation source: fluorescence activated cell sorting (FACS) single amplified genomes of... | place: Spain: Blaines Bay Microbial Observatory, Mediterranean Sea | collected 2016-07-05 | reverse complement strand
AAGTGAACTCAGCATCAAAGGCTGGCAGGGATATACCGATATGCTCAGACCATCTCATCATTTGAAGAATTATCACCCAAAATATACTTCTCTAGACTCCTTACAACCAGAAATGGAGAAAATGGGATTTAAGGATGAGTGGTGGCAATATTTTAACGCAATGGATTGTACGAATTGGGAATTGACTCGTCCATGCAGTGCAAACTATCCCTCCCTGTGGGCATGGTTAAAAGTAGAAACTGCTGATGAAATTTTGGAGTTCAAGAGAAATCCTTATTATTTCAAAGTAGATAGTTCCGGCCAGCAATTACCTTATGTTGATAGAGTTATTTCACAACAAGTGAATGACACAGAAGCAGTAAATCTAAAGGTTTTGGCAGGAGAGATTGATTTACTTAGAGAGGATACGGCATTAGTGAAAATGCCATTGTATAAAGAAGCTGAAGATAAAGGCCTTATTCAAACTCATTTGCTAGACATGCACGTGAATCCGACAGTCCTTTTCTTTAACTTCACGTTAGCTGACGAAAATGACAAAAAAGTGCTTAACAATTTAAAGTTCAGAGAAGCATTAAATTATGCGATGAACAGGGAAGAAATCCTTGAAAATGTGTATTTTGGTTTTGGAACAATGCCTGAGCACTTATACAAGGGATATGATCCAGCAAAAGCTGAAGAACTGCTTGACAGCATCGGAATGACCAAAGGCAGTGACGGCTTTCGTGTTGGGCCTAATGGAAAAACATTTGAGTATCGAATTGAGTACGGTGACTACGCTCCCGATATTAAATTTGTTGTTGAACTGCTGACTCAGCATTTTGAAGCTGTGGGCATCAAAACGACTAGTAAGATGCTTGAAAACACACTTATGAATGTGACAGGGCAAAATAATGAACGAAAGCATTCAACAATCCTTTGGGTTCACAAACCACTTTGGGTTTCTGGAGGATGGAACGACTATTTGCCTTCAGTTGGTGGCACTGGATATGCCCCATTGTGGCGTCAATGGTATGATTCTAACGGTGCTGAGGGTGAAGAACCACCAGCAGAGATGAAACGTCTGATGAATATCACTAGAGAACGCGGCGCACATGTTCCCTATTCTTCTGAAGATGCAACACTATATGGAGAGTTGATGCAAAATATGGGTGAGAATCTTTGGATGTTAAACATAGTTGATAACGTGAATTATGTTTTGATTACAAATCCAAATATTGGAAATGTTCAACAATCTGGGCAAGCTATCGCTGCTGACAACAGCGGTGAACAAATGTTCTACAAGTAAATGAAAGTGGGCTGACTCTCTAAGTCAGCCCTTAAAAATTATGCTTACTTACACAATCAAAAGGCTGTTTCAACTGATTCCAATACTTTTCGTTATTTCAGTTGTCGCCTATGCAATCATTGAATTACCTCCAGGAGATTTTGCAGATTTTTATATCTCTTCACTTCGGGCAACTGGTGTCACCGTATTAGAAGATGAGGCGTTAAGGATTAAAGAACAATATGGGTTCAATGCACCTGTTGTAGAGCGATATTGGCGGTGGTTAGAAAATATTATTTTTCATGGAAACTTTGGTTATTCTTTCGAATATCAAAAGCCTGTTAATGAAATTATTGCAGAAAAATTACCTCTCTCAATTGGTCTTACCTTTGGCGCACTAATTATTTCGTGGGCACTGGCAATACCAATTGGAATTTATTCAGCAATTCATCAATATTCAAAATTTGATTATTTCTTCACTTTTATTGGTTTTTTAGGGTTAGCAACCCCACCATTTTTGATGGCTCTGATTTTTGCGTGGTTGTTTCTTAAATTCTTTGATTATTCAGTACTAGGATTATATTCACCGGAGTACGTGACTGCACCTTGGAGTTTCGATAAATTTATTGATTTATGCAAACATCTTATCCTGCCGGTGATTTTAATTGGACTTCAGGGAACGGGAACAATAATCAGAGTGATGCGTGGCAATCTTCTAGATGAATTGAAGAAGCCATATGTAATTACAGCGAAAGCAAAAGGTTTAAAATTTCGTGATCTTTTGCTGAAATATCCTGTCAGAATGGCAATCAATCCAATCATTAGTACAATTGGTTGGTTGCTTCCAGCTTTGATTGCAGGTGAAATCTTAATTTCAATTGTTCTTGGCATACAAACACTTGGCCCAGTTTTATTAAGATCTGTACTCTCTCAGGATATGTGGCTAGCTGCCAGTATAGTGATGATTTTAAGCCTTCTAACAATCATTGGCTCTTTGATATCTGATCTATTATTAGTTTGGTTAGATCCTCGAATAAGATTTGAAAGATTAAGTAAATAATTAATGGGCAACATCCCAAATTCTTCATCAGTAATTAATGAAGAAGATAAAAATTTTTACTATGCCACTCAGTGGTCGTTGATCCGATCACGTTTCCGCCAGCATAGGCTTGCATCAATTTCGCTTATTTTTCTCGGATTGCTGTACTTATTTGCAATTTTCTCAGATTTTCTTGCTCCTTATTCATCTACGCAAAGGTTTTCAAAATATAACTTTTCAGCACCTACTTCGATTCATATCTATGATTCAGAAGATGGTTTCTCGACCCCATTTGTATATGAACAAAAAAAAATATTGGATAAGAAAACTTTTGCTTGGAAATATGAACCTGATTTAACCAAGAAAATCTACATTCAATTTTTCACAGAGGGAGAAGAATATGTCTTATTTGGTATCTTCAAAAGCAACATCCATCTTTTTGGGATAGATGAAAAAACTCCAGTATTTCTGTTTGGTTCAGATCGTCTAGGCCGAGATGTCTTCTCAAGAACAATCCATGGTTCACAAATCTCATTATCGATTGGTCTTGTGGGGGTCAGTTTGAGTTTCTTAATTGGCATTTTGCTTGGAGGGATCTCTGGATACTACGGTGGTTATATTGATGACCTGATTCAACGTTTTATCGACTTCATGATTTCGTTGCCAACTATCCCCCTGTGGATGGCATTTTCAGCGGTTTTGCCAAGGGATTGGTCATCATTGAAAACATATTTTGCGATAACAATTATCCTTTCAATCATCAGTTGGGGGCCCCTCGCCAGAGTAACGCGGGGGAAGATTTTAGCTCTGCGCGAAGAAGACTACACATTGGCAGCAAGGGCAGCCGGAGCTTCTACCTCTCGAATCATCGTCAAGCATTTGTTGCCTGGATTTTCTAGTCACTTAATTGTCTCTATCACACTCTCCATTCCGGGAATGATCCTCGCTGAAACTGCACTGAGCTTTCTGGGTTTGGGGATTCAACCGCCTGCAGTTAGTTGGGGGACCTTGTTGCAAGATTCCCAAGACTTAATGGCGATTACCAATCAGCCCTGGCTACTGATACCTGCTATTTTTGTCATTGTGACAGTGCTTCTCTTTAATTTTGTTGGTGATGGCCTCCGTGATGCTGCAGACCCATATTCTTAAAAAATGATGCAGAGAATTCTTGAAGTAAAGGACTTGTCAATCAACTTTTATCTGCGTGAAGGGGTTGTTCATGCGTTGAAAGATGTGAACTTCGAAGTTTTGGAGAATGAAACTCTCGGAGTCATTGGAGAGAGTGGGAGCGGAAAGTCAGTTACAGTTCAATCGATTCTCGGGATACTCTCTCAGCCCCCCGCTAAGATTGTCAGTGGTAGTATTCGTTTCGAACCAGAAGCGAGGAATCTTGAACTTAATTCCCTGCCAACCTACGGAGATACCTATAGAAATGTTCGGTGGAATGACATCAGTATGATCTTTCAGGAACCGATGTCTTCCTTCAGTCCTCTTCATAGTATCGGTGATCAGATTTCAGAGGCACTAACTCTACATCGGCCTGAATTATCGGAAGCTGATGTCCTGAGTGTATGCCTAGGATTATTGGAAAAAGTGGGCATCCCCTCACCAGCGATGTTTTTCAAAAGATACCCACATGAATTCAGTGGAGGCATGCGACAGCGGGCAATGATTGCAATGGCGTTAGTATGTAATCCAAAGATCCTTATCGCAGATGAGCCTACAACAGCTCTGGATGTAACGATTGAAGCTCAAATTTTGGAACTGCTGGAGTCCATTAAATCTGAGTTCAACATGTCAATGATCTATATCTCCCATGATTTAGCAGTCATTGGAGAAATCTCTGATCGGATTTTAGTCATGTATCTTGGGCGTGTCGTGGAAAGTGGACTCGCTGACGAAGTGATTGACAATCCACTTCATCCCTATACCAGAGCGCTTCTCAAATCTATTCCAAAGATTGACCAACCAATCGAATCTCTAGAACCGATTGAAGGATCTATTCCCTCTCCATTTGAAGTCCATACTGGCTGTCCCTTCTACAGTCGATGTACAGAAAGGCTTGGTGAGATCTGCTTGCGTCAGAAACCTGATACTAAAACTTACAATAACGGCCACGCTGTGAGCTGCCATCTTCATGAATGATGAAAAAGTAATTCTTCAGGTAAATGACCTGAAAAAATATTTCTCTTTACGCAAGGGTTTCTTTAGCGAAACTAGGTATATTCGAGCAGTTGATGGGGTTAGCCTCGAATTATATAAGGGGGAGACACTCGGTATTATTGGTGAGAGTGGATGTGGAAAATCTACCCTTGGTAGATCTTTAGTGAATCTTTACAACATAACCTCCGGGTCGGTTGTTTATAATGATGGTGATCAGAAGATCAATTTGATCAATGCAAATGACAGAGAGAAGAAAGACTACACTAAATCCGTTCAAATTATCTTTCAGGATCCATTTTCATCATTAAACCCACGAATTAATGTTTTTGAAACTGTTGCAGAGCCACTAATAATTCATCAGTATCCAAAAGAAGTAATTGAACAAAAGGTGTCAGAAGTGATCGCTCAGGTTGGCTTGCGTGATGAGCATCTAAGGCGTTATCCGCATAGTTTTAGTGGAGGCCAGAGACAACGGATTGGAATAGCTCGTTCTTTAATTATCTCTCCAAAAGTTATTATTTGCGATGAAGCAGTCTCAGCACTAGATGTATCTGTTCAAGCCCAAATCATTAACTTATTAAAAGAACTTCAAGCGCGTTACAACTACTCATACATTTTCATCTCACACGATATGAGTGTGATTCGGCATATATGTGACCGAATTGCTGTTATGTATGCTGGTAGAATTGTTGAATTTGGGACCAAAGAAGAAGTTTTGAATTCACCAAAACACCCCTACACCGAAGCTTTACTAGATGCAGTACCTAAAATTTCAAATAGAAGGTCGAAAGGTAAGAGGAAGATTTTATCGGGTGAGCCACCAGATTTATCGAGAGAAAGAATTGGTTGTAGTATGTTTGAAAGATGTGGTTATCGGATAGATGCCTGTCAAACTAACCCAATGAAGTTGTCAGATGTTGGAAGCCATCACTTGACAGCATGCATGCGAACAAACGAGATAGAGTTGAATGGGCTGAATATCGAGGTAAAAATACCATGATGATAATTGTCATCGGACGCGGGCATTCAGGTACAAGAAGTATTGCTCAGACACTGTATGCAAGCAATGTTTATATGGGTAGTTTGCTTAATAATTCTTGTGATTTTGTTCCACCGCACAACCTATACCGTAGTTGCCATATATTCTCAAAGTATGTGAAGTATTCCGGAAATTATACATGGGATTTTTCAGAAGCATTAGGACAAGAAGTACCAGAAAGCTTCAAAAAATTAGTTCAGGAATATCTTAAGCCTGTATTAGAATCGACACATAAATTTAAAGGTTGGAAATTACCTGAGACGACTCTTATCTATCCTTGGATTTACGAAATTTTCCCAGATGCATTCTATATTTTTTGGGCAAGGCACCCATTTGATAGTATTCTAGGAAAACATTTAACAGATGATCTACATGACTTTTCTGTGGATTATCCGATTTCACAGGATGTGTTTCATAATCGGGCAATTTCCTGGCTTTATCAACACGAGATTCAACAATGTATTCCAAAGCCAAAAAATTCGATTGAAGTGAGATTTGAAGACTTTGTTCTCAATCAGGAAACTACAATTAGTCGATTAGAAAACTTTTTTGGTAAAGAGTTAGCTAGAATTCCGATGCGGCCCGATTCTCTTCATAAGTGGCGAGATAAAATCAATCCAACTGAGTTTTCATATCTTTTTGATGCTATGAATTATTATGATTATTTCTATGAATAATTCTTCAATTCAAATCGCCTTGTATGGAGTTGCTCATGGGCATATCTCTCACTATGTAGAGGAATTATGCAAGTCTACTGCTGTACAGATCATCGGTGTATTTGATGCGGATTCTAAACGAGCTCTTTCGTTTTGTAATAGACATAAACTTAGAAAGTTTGACAATCCTGAAGACTTACTCTCTCAGCAGATCGATGTTGTGATCATTGGTTGCGAGACAGCTTATCATCTGGAAGCGGTCTCCTTGGCTTGTAGATATGTGGAGAACATTGCGCTTCAAAAGCCACTTGCAACTACGATCATTGACGGAAGGAAAATTTTACAAGAAATTCAGAAATCTGGTGCCCGACTGTTCATGCTCTGGCAGATGAGAGTTGATCCTGCAAACCAATTCATTAAGCAAATCATTGATCAGAAGCGACTCGGACAACTACTCCACTTTCGCCGAAGACACTGCTTATCCACACATCGGTGGCCTGATTTTCAGAAAAGCTGGCATGTAAATAGGCAACTGAATCTTGGAATGTGGGCGGATGATGCGGCTCACCCGATTGACTTAATGCAATGGTTGTTTGGAAGCCCTAAGACGGTATATGCCGATATTGACACTCTCGTAAATCCGGAAGTGCCTGATGACAACGGGATTGCCATTTTTAGATATGATTCGGGCTTATTCGCAGAAATTCAGTGTTCATTCACTTCTGACTATGGTGAGACCACGACGGAGCTAGTTGGTACAGATGGAATGCTCATTCAATACTATGGAGATGCCCCAAGTTGTAATCAGGCTGAAAAATCCAACTGCAGCCTGAAGTGGAAAATCTTTGGGGATGGAGAATGGCGGAAAGCTGAAGTTGATTCACCAGAAAATCACTCTTTCCGCATCAAAGCACTCGCTCCAAAAATTATTGAGTTTGCCCAGGGATTATATGATCCCCTTCCATCTGACGAATACCTAGATTCACTCACATTGACTCTGCTCTGCTACGAGTCGAGTTCACAAAAAAAACAGATCCTACTTGGAGATTATGCCAATTAACACGGCTGTGATTGGTATGGGGCCGATTGGGAATCGCCATGCGGCAATTTATATAAAGAATCCCAAAATCAATCTTGTTGGATTGTGTGAAAAAGATCCCTCAAGGAACAAAAAGGCGGCTTCTCAATTTAATTTGCCCTGTTATGCCTCAACAGAAGAGATGTTTTCAAAGGAAGAAATACATCTATGTAGCGTAACCACCGGGGGTTATGAATATGGCAGTGATCATTTTGAGCCAACAATATTTGCACTAACCAACGGCTCTCATGTGCTTTGTGAAAAACCGATTAGTAATTCCATTGCAAACGCATTTGAAATGGTTCAAACCGCAGAGCGGCATAATAAAATATTAGCCGTTAACATGAATCATCGGTTTACCCCGGCGGCTCGAATTGCAAAGCAATGGCAGCTTGACAATAGAATAGGAACCCCCCTTTTCATCAATATGAGCATTTGGATTCATAATCCGAATGAGTCTTCGCCATTTTTCCACATCAAGGCTCTGCATCCTCACTCAATAGATATCATGCGCCATTTTTTTGGGGATATTGAACAGGTTCACTGCTTCGCGATGAAGGGCCCAAATCGGAAAATCTGGTCAAACGCTCAATTCAACATCAAGTTTAAGGACGGTGCTGTTGGCTCTCTGACAGGAAGTTATGATATCCAACGAGGTCACCCAATGGAGAGATGTGAGTTTGCAGGAATTAATGGAAGAGTTGTGATTGATGACATGTATCGAGAGGCAACTCTTTATCCCGCGGGTGATCTCGTGAAATCTGTCTACACAAATCCCATCTTTGGGGGTATGGAGAGTTTCACGGATACCTTTGTGAATCGCATTAACCATCTTGTTGATGAAATTGATCGCAATGTTGCCCCACAAGATATCGATGGAAGTGGTTTGGATGGGCTGAAAGCACAAGTCGCTTTGGAAGCTGCTGTGCAATCGATAATTCATGAAAAAGTTGTCCGAGCTGACGACATTCTCAAAATCTAGATCAACGGATCCAAATGGCTTTTGATGAAATGTTATCTGAACACCAAGTGTATTTGTTTGAGAGAAACGGTTTTGTTAATGCGGGGCCTCTGATTTCTGAGGCAGAAGCAGATCAACTTGCTAATGAAATTTTGACAATCATTGAGCGTAGAGAAGATTCAAATTTTCCTCAACCACTACGGCTTGCCAATCTCTCACGTGAAGCAGAGAAGCCAATCTGGCAAATCGTCAATATTTGGCAGGCATCCGAAGCGTTTTCTCAACTTTTGAAAAATAAGAAGCTCAAACACTCCATTTCGAAGTTGACAGGGAAATCGGATTTCAGGATTTGGCATGACCAGGTGCAGTACAAACCAAGTCATGTTGGAGGCCGCCTTTCATGGCATCAGGATTTGCCAAAGTGGCCTGTAATGAAGGGTGGGACCCAATTGACGGCTTGGATCGCTCTTGATGATGCTGGTCCTCAGAATGGGTGTATGGTGATGGTTCCGGGATCACACCTGAAGGGAAATCAGAATGATTGGTTGCATCAGCATGATGGGGGCTGGCAGCTAGGATACAATGACAGCTTTATGAGTGAACCGACTCAAGTGCTCTGTCCAGTGCAAAAAGGTCACGTTCATTTTCACGATTCACTTACGTGGCATAGCTCAGGTCCAAACCTCTCAGGTCAGCCAAGAAGGGCTATTGCGCTGCATTTTATGGATACTGAGACCCTTTTCAACTGTCAGGGTGACCACCTCCTGAAAGAGCATATTGCCAGTGAAGATGGTCAGCCAATACAAGGGGATCCATTTTTACCAATCTAAAATTCTGCAACTCATTAGCAGGATCCAATACAATCTTTATCAACGATACAGGTACAATGCAACTTGGTTTTAACTCAGTTCTGTTTGGAAATTTTGACCTTGAAAAAGCGTTTATTGCTGCCAGTGAAATCGGCTATTCAGGAATTGAGCTCTCTGCTCTGGATCCAGCAATGAGTGAGCACATCAATGAATCTGATCCAGTGAGTCAAAATATTTCTACGATTTCAGCTCTGATCAATAAATATGAATTGCCTGTAACAGCGATTGAGCGGGCAAAGCACGATCTCAATTCTTGGGAATTTATTGTTCAATTGGCAGAAGGTATTGGATGTCCTGTGATTAACCTTGGCCCTGGTGGAAGTATTGATCCGAATGGTGTGCCCATTACCGGGGGATCTTTTGATTACGCAGTTGAGAGTCTGAAAAGACACAGTGATATTTCAAATAAATACAATGTGACGACTTGTTTCAAGGCCCATTACAATACTTGCATTGATAATACTGAACTCTCCAAAAAAGCTGTACAGTTACTAGAAGACCACAATGTTCGTTTAGATTTTGATCCTAGTCATATATTTAGAGTTCCAGAGGATCCAGTAGATGGATTCAAAGAAGTCTTACCGTGGATCAGTCATGTCCACATCAGAGATTGTATTGCACAAGATATCAAAGGCCCAGGTTCACCATTTCAACAAATCTGTGGCAGAGGAAAAATTGATCTAATCGGAATCCTTAAACTGTTACAGGAGTCAAATTATACTGGACCTGTAAATCTTGAAGTTATTGGAGCAAAACAAGGAAATCTGTCTCTTCCTTCCTGCACGGTAATTGCCGCAGAATCGAAGGGATGGCTCAAATGTGCTCTTTCCTCTATCAAAAATTAAACCATGAAAAAACTTAAGGCCGCAGTAGTGGGGGTTGGCAATATTGGCTCCATTCACACAGAAATTTACTCTTCACTAGAAAATGTAGATTTGACTGCTGTCTGTGACATTGATCAAGAAAAAGCCGATAAAGCTGCCAGTAAATTCAATTGCAAGGCGTTTTATAGTGTTGAATCACTGCTGGCTGAGATGCCAATGGAGATCGCTAGTGTTTGTACGAAGGGTGAAGAAAACGGTGGAGATCACTATCTGCCAACGGTTCAACTTCTAGAAGCAGGGATACATGTTCTTGGAGAAAAACCGATATCTAACAACATTGAACATGCTCGCTTAATGCAAAAGCTGGCGGAGGAAAAAAATGTTAGATACGGCATTAATCTTAATCACCGTTTCACTCCTTCAGCAATCAAAGCGAAAGAATGGGTTGATGCGAACCGTGTAGGTACGGTTCACATGATTGATCTTACAATGTGGATTGATAATCCAGTGGAGTCTTCTCCATGGTTTCATCTACGAGCACTACACCCGCACTCCTTCAATATTCTCAACTATTTTGTAGGACCAGTAAAAAAAGTCCATTGTTTCTTAAACAAAGGAGAAGGTAGAAAAATTTGGACAAATGCCCAAATAAATCTTCAGTTTGCCAACGGTGTGATTGGTCATTTAAGAGGAAGCTATGACGGTGACTTCCCCTCGGGATCGTTTGGTATAGAAAACTTGGAAATTGTTGGATCAAAAGGCAGGATTGTCATTGAGAACGCGTGCGAGTCTTTATGTTATTTCCCTAGAGGGAGTAGGAGTATGGAGAAATTTGACTGTTATGGTGGGATGAATCATTTTCAAGAAACATTTAAATCAAGAATTGAGGCTTGGGTCCAAGATAATATTAACCAAGTCCTTCCTGCTGAAGTAAATGGTTCTGGACGGGAAGGGTTAGCCGCTCAGGAAGCTATAGAGGCGGCCATCAAATCCTTTGAAAATGACACTATTGTTGAATTGTGAATTCGAAATTTGGATCAATATCAATCCTTAAGCCCAAATAAATTTATGGAACAAATCGCTTTCAAGGGGATTTTAAAACCCTGTCCAAGCTGATCTATACAAAAAGCGTCACGATAAGATTTGGGATGAACTCATAAGGATTTTTAAAAGATGCTGGAATCTCTGATATAGTATTTTCTGGGAACCTAAACAAACACTCATTTTGCTATCTTAAAACGAATTAAGGGGCATTAGATGGATCAATTGTCCAAGCATGAGGTGATGCAGCGGTGGCTGGCATTCATGAGTAACATAATGAAAACCGCTGATGACGGAGCACATCTTGTCAAACTCTGAATGTATGTTTCATATAACGTATTAAATTTTTTCATTCCATTTCACACTTTGTGATACCAAAGAAGTTCGTCTTTCGATCATTAAAAAAATCATTCTGGTCGATTTCTTTTCTTTGTATCTGCATCGTTAAAATAGGACACTCTGTGTGCTTCCAAAGCTTTCTTATAGAGTAGGAAACCAAATTTAATCACCCCAGGAAGTAGAGGTTAAGCCTCTGCAGTTTCTAATTCAAGTGTCAAGCCGTCGACAGCACGAATACCCTAAGCAGAAGTTGGCACTTAACCAGAATTCACCTTACTCCAGTTTTTGATTCCACCAGCCCCAATAAGGAAGTAGAACCAGTTGAATTCCCACGCGGTGGAGGGTCAGTTGAGTAGCAGAAGGTTGCTTCCTAATCAGTAGCAGTCAGTGGAGTGCCGTCACTCCACTGAAGATCTTTGCTAATCTCAAAAGTCTATGACTTTCCAACTGGCATCAACCGACCAGCACCCTGCAGTGGCATGAATAACTTTGAAGTCCTTGTCCAGATTAATGAAGGTATGCCGAAAGAGATCAGCGATACATGCATAGCGCTAAAAGACTGAGACAGCAAAACACAAGTTAACTCAATCCGAGTTTATCAAAGGGTACACGGAGTATCTGTTGGTCTGATAAAGCAGCATTTTTTGGAAGCCAATAACCGCCTGACAGAACCGAGGAGAACGTCAAGGTGAGTGAAGAGATTTTGATTGTTTTGCCAACACATAAAATTCCTTGTCGGTTAAGTCTTGAGAAATCCAGCCAGCTACAAAGCTGAATTAAATGAAGGGATTTTTTTCTGTGTGATGAATTTTATCTACAAATATAAAGTCCACTAGATCATATATGAAATTTATTGTTGACGATGAGCGTAATATGCGTTAAGTAATGTCGAACGATCAATTAGCCAAAATAGATTTATATCATCTAAAATCTCAGGACAGTATAGTAACAGTTAAAATAATCTTTGAAAAAGATCTACATTGATAATCTAAATTAAATTCAGTTAGAAAGATCATTTCTACTAACAAATAAATCTTAATTATTCTAAGCTAATAGTTTAGTTTACATATTATAGAGATACAGAATAAACCTAAGAAAATAACTTAACCAAATAACAAATAAATTATCATTTCAGAGCGAAATAAAAAAACCTATTAGCAAAATTTTTATGAAACTGTAAATACAAAAGACATCAAATCCCAAATAAAATTTCAGAAATTTTCTGAACAACCCTGAAACAGAAAGGAGGTAAAAATTTTTTTTCAAATCCAATAATTATTTTTTACAAAGGAAAATCATGAAATTTCTTAAAAGTATAATGATCTCCCTGGTAGCAATCCCAAGCATAGTCTTTGGTTTGCCTGTTGACGTGCCTAGAAATGAAGTATTCGTTGTAGATCAAATTTTCCGATACAACGTTATGGATAATTTTAACTTTTGGGTAAATGGCCCACATACTCCTCATAGACATGCTTTTTATATGGAGACTCTCTGGATAAGAGACCAAGAAACTGGAGAACGTATTCAGGATGTTGCTGCAAGTGAGCCGATGTATAACGATACCTTTACAATTATGGATGTGGATGTAAAAGAGGGTATGTATTGGAGTGATGGCATTGAATTTACGGTCGATGATTTGATATTTACAGTTAATAGAATTAAATCAGATGAAAAACTAAACGCTGGGGGATGGTCTACGCAGTTAAACAAGTTTTTAACTAGTATTGAGAAGACTGGACCAAACAGTGCTAGATTCAATTTAAGCCAATCAAACCCAAGATTCCACGTATTATTTGAAGCTAGATGGAATGGTATTTACATGATGCCAAAGCACTTGTTTGAAAATATAAGCAACTTATCAGAACACAAATTTAACCCACCAGTTACACTGGGTGCATATGTCCCAACTAAAATAGATCCAAATGGATTCTGGGAATTACATACCAGGAGAGATGATTGGCAGCGTACCCCGGGTGCAAAATATACAAAAGGCACAGCACCACCTAAACACATTCTTACTATTTTTTACGGTGACAGTGCAAAGAAAGCAATAGCAATGTCACGCGGAGAATTAGATGTTTATTTTGATGTAGATTACGAAGCTTTCCAAACAACTCTCAGAACAGCTCCAAATGCAAGATCATGGTACAAAGAATTTCCATGGGCATATCCCAATGAAGTGAGTTCAAGACAGTTCGCAATTAATATGGAAAGTGATCCAATATATAAGATTAAGGATGTAAGATGGGCAATGGCTCTCGCGATAGATATCGTAGAATTGCAAACATCATATATTGGAGGTGTAGCTAAAGTTACACCGATGCCGATACCACCAACTGCATCTTTGTCAAAAATGTATCTGGAGCCATTGGAAGAATGGTTACGTAATCTGAGCATTGAAATTGAACCTGGACAAATGTATCAACCGTATGATCCAGATGTACCAGCTAAAATTGCAGATTGGGCAAAAGATGAAGGGTATGACGTCCCAGGAACACCGCGAGAGGTTTTCGGTACAGGTTGGTGGAAATACGATCAGGATGTTGCTGAAAGACTTCTGATAAAAAATGGATTTATTAGAAACAGTGAGGGTAAATGGCTCAAACCTAACGGTGAATTATGGGAAATTGATCTCCAATCACCCCCAGATGAGAATGATGCTTTCAGAATGGCTAATGCAGCATCAGACATGTGGAGTGACTTCGGCATTGAAGTTAATTTACAGGGCTTAGAGAGAAGTGTCTGGGATCAAAATAGAATGATGGGGCGATACGATATATCAACACCATGGACAAGTCTGGCATTAGCTTCAGGAGATGCTTGGCCACGTGTAAGAGGGCTACATACTGATTACTACGTACCTGTCGGACAAGAATGTCGGTCAAAAGGTGGTGATGATTGCGCAAGAATAAATGATCCTGTCTTGTCAGAATTCATTGATAAAATGGAAAAACTCAATCCTGCGGATGAAGAAAATGCTGAAACCATGCGAGAATTTTTAAAATATTGGACAGAAAATATGTTTAATATAACCGCTATTGCATTCAAGAAATTCGTAACATGGGATGAAACATACTGGACAGGATTTCCAACATCAGAAAATCCTGACCACATGCCCCTTTATTGGTTCCAAGGGGGTAAGACAGCAGTTCATAATCTTACACCAGTAAAATGATTATAGCTGACTAGGTATAGTAAAATGAGTATTCACAAAAGCAACTGTGAATACTCGTTTCATCAAATAGAAAAAAGACCACAAGTAAAATAAAAATTATCATACTCTGGAAATGTTTGCGATTATAAGGAAGTGCAGATAAAAATTAAAATTACATTAAGTTAAATCGTAATAAAAATAAATTTATTATGATTTAGAGAAAAGATCAAGAATAGAATAATATAATTGATTGGAAAGTATATCATAAGTTAAAAAGTTTGATCGAAACAGTAGCTTACATTTAAAAGAATAAAGAAGATTCTTCAAAAAGATTTGAGGAGAACGGAGTAATTTTGAATTTTGTAGTAAATTATGTAGGACCGCGGCTTGTCCAATGGATACTAGTAGTTTTTTTTGGGGTAACGATTACATTTCTAGTTCCAAGATTATCTCCAATAAATCCTGTAGATGTAGCATTAAACAGAGCGTTAGCTTTTCAAGAAATGAGCCCTGAAGGTGTCATCGAACTAAGAAAATCTTTGCAGGATTTGTATGGACTCGATGGAACAATCACAGAGCAATACATTAATTTTTGGAAAAGGATTGTTGTCTGGGATTTAGGACCGTCATTTTCTTCGTTCCCAATGACAGTAAATGAGATAATAAATAGTTCATTGCATTGGACTGTTGGCCTGTTATCAATTTCAATAATTTTATCTTGGATTATTGGATTGATTCTTGGCACTTGGTGCGGATATTACGAAAATCGGTGGTGGTCAAAATTACTTGAAAACTTCTTTATTCTAATTTACCCAATACCATACTATGTCGTGGCATTTGTATTATTAATGTTTTTTGCTTTCTACCTGCCAATATTTCCGCTGGTTGGGGGTGCAAAAGGTGATCCGACTTTCACCCTGAAGTATTTACTTAGCGTCATTGAACACGGTTTTCTACCTGCCATTTCTGTAATAATTACAGCAGTTTCACTGCGCTTTATCTTTGCAAAAGCGTTGACTAAAGTTGAAGTTCAAAGTGATTATGTTGAATTTGCAAAATTAGCATCAATACCAGATAGAAAAATTATTAATAGCTATGCTATGAAAAATACAATGCTGCCTCAGATAACAGACTTAGGTTTTTCACTGGCTACAATTTTTGAAGGAGCACTTATTACTGAAGTAGTATTTAGCTATCCAGGATTAGGATATACAATTTATCGAGCAATCGTTTCTGCTGATTACAATTTGATAATGGGGATAACCATATTATCAATTATTGGGATAGCTACTATTTCACTGATAATTGATCTAAGTTACCCATTATTTGACCCAAGAATTAAACTAAAATAAATTATGACAATTTTTTTGGATTTATTTAAGTATCATTATTCATTTAAAATTGGAAGTGTAATACTATTAATGACAATAATATTCGCTTCACTGTCATTTATTTCACCCTATGAACCAGATGATAAAAGAGTTGTTAAAAGAAATAAACCACCCTCAGTTGAGTATATTTTGGGTACAAACTCAAACGGACAAGATATTTTCTGGATGATGACATATGCAATCAGAAATTCTCTATTTATTGCTTTTATTGCAGTATTTATAGGTAGAGGTATTGGAGTAATCGTAGGGTTAATGTCAGGATATATAGGTGGAACATTCGATAGGATATCATCAACGATTGTTGATAGTTTGATGGTAATTCCTAGACTACCTTTGCTAATACTTATTTGTGCAATATTGAGAGGAGAAATGTCAATTTTCACAATTGGATTTCTGCTGGGGATACTTGATTGGGCTCCGCCTTCCAAAAGGTATCGTTCTCAAATATTAAGTCTTAGAGAAAGGGAGTTTACTTTTACTGGTGTCTATTCAGGGATGAGTTCATTTAGGATAGTGATGAAAGAGCATCTTCCGTTTTTAATTCCCTTTTTATTAGCCGACTGCGTAAGCGGATTTCTCTTTGCTATTTCGTTTGAGGTAACACTTGCCATACTTGGTTTGGGAGATCTAAGTGCCCAGACATTGGGAACAATGATTTATTGGGCAAACTACTATCAAGCGCTTTTATCAAATAGAGTTTGGATAGTATCAGCCCCAATAATCGCATCAATTTTGATCGTAATTGGGTTGTATTTAGTATCAATAAGCACAAGTAATTATCTTGATCCTCGTTCTCGCTTGGAACGCATCACCTACAAAGAATAAAATTTATGCTAGACATTGTTACTGTCAAAAACCTAAAAGCTTATTATAAAACTAATTCATTTGGGGTTCATAGAACCGTGAAAGCTGTTGATGATATAAGCTTTAATATCAAAAGGGGTGAAAGTTATGGAATAGCTGGCGAATCAGGCTGCGGAAAAACAACCCTCCTTAAAGTCATGATGGGCGCTCATAAAAATCCATTAATGATTGATGAAGGGTTTGTTAAATTTTCCTTCGAGAAAAATGAAAAAATTATTACTAAAGATAAAGTGGATCCATTGAAATGGAGTGAGCTATCCTACATCCCTCAAGGATCAATGCATGTTTTAAATCCCGTTAGAAAGATTAAGTCTACCTTTCATGATTTTTTACTTACCAACAGTAAAATTTCAAAAAGTGATTCGTATGACATTAGTAGGAGTTACATAAGAGATTTAGGTTTATCCGAAAATGTATTACAATCATACCCTCATCAACTGTCTGGTGGAATGAGACAACGTGTTACGATTGCACTTTCAACGATCTTATCCCCAGAAATTGTATTTGCAGATGAACCCACAACAGCTCTAGATGTTGTTGTTCAAAAAAACGTTATAACTCTATTAAACGAGATTCAGAATAAAAAAAATTGTACAATTGTTCTAATAACGCATGATTTAGGTGTCCATGCAAACTTTTCAAATGTTATTGGAATCCTTTATGCTGGAAAATTAGTCGAAGAAAGTGACAAGAAATCAATAATTAACAAACCAATGCACCCATATACAAAATACCTTGTTAATTCATTACCTACCTTTGATTCAAAAAAATCTATTGCAACGATTCCTGGAAGGCCACCAGCATTAGATAATCCACCCAAGGGTTGCCGATTTCACCTGCGCTGTCCGATTGCGACAACTCAGTGTCAAAAAATTGAACCGCAACTGGTTCTTAAAAAACATAATCATAAAGTTGCTTGCCACAATTTAAATTAGTAATAATTTTTATTTGTTCCTTTTTTATTTTTTGTAGATTATCGGTAATTTTTAATGAATAACCTACTAGATGTAAATAATCTGTGTAAGTCTTTTTCGATTAGAAATGGATTTAAGAATGAAATACTTAGGGCTGTTCAAAATGTATCATTTCAAATATATAGTGATCAACCTACAATTCTTGCTATTGCTGGAGAGAGTGGAAGTGGTAAAAGTACTGTAGCAAAGTTAATTCTTGGCTTGGAAAAAATTTCTTCTGGTTCTATTTACTTCAAGGGAAGAAATATAAGTCAAATTTCAAAGAGAGAAAAGAGAAATTGGCTTCTCAAAGAGATTCAACCTGTTTTTCAAGACCCTTTCGCTTCATTCAGTCCATTAAAGAAAATAGAATCATACCTGTTTGAAACATATCGCAATTTTAAAATTGGTGACGATGATTATTATGAGACATATATTAATGAAGTTTTATCCAGTGTAGGTCTGACTTTTGATGAAGTTAAATCAAGATATCCAAATGAACTTTCTGGTGGTCAAGCTCAACGTATTGCAGTTGCTAGAGCATTAATTTCGAAACCCTCACTGATTATTGCTGATGAACCTGTATCAATGCTTGATGCCTCATTAAGGATTTCGATCGTCAACATGTTTATAAAACTTAAACAACAGAATCAGATTTCGATCATTTATATCACTCATGATTTAACCACTGCTTACTACTCAGCTGACAATATAATAATTATGAAAAAGGGGAAGATTGTAGAGACCGGGTCAGTAGACAATGTTCTTAGAGATCCCCAACATGAATATACTCAAAATTTGATTGCTTCAATACCAAAAATTACCGACAACGCTTGATAGTTAACCTCGTTTTTCAAATTTCATCACCGGATTTTTTTGAAAATTAGCCGATAATCTTTTGCTTTGATCTCATTTTCTTAAGAGGTTTCATAATATTTCTCTCTTTGAAATTTGTTTCTAAATTGATTGTATTGTTTTGAGTATAATTTTCCTGGTTTGCTACTTGGGCAGCTATGTGGTAGTTGAATGAATGATCTGGATTGATTCTTTATTTTCTTAAACACTAAAATTAGTGTTAGCTACCAAAATCCTATAGTTATTGGGGTTCAACAGGGAAATTCACTCCTTACATTATGTACAGTAATTGATTCATATTCAATTTGATGTATGATATGTCCGTTTTCCTCTATCAAAAATTAAACGATGAAAAAACTTAAGGCCGCAGTAATTGGAGTTGGCAATATTGGCTCCATTCATACAGAAATTTACTCTTCACTAGAAAATGTAGATTTGACTGCTGTCTGTGATATCGATCAAGAAAAAGCCGATAAAGCTGCTAGTAAATTCAGTTGTAAGGCATTTTATAGTGTTGAATCACTGCTGGCTGAGATGCCAATGGAGATCGCTAGTGTTTGTACGAAGGGTGAAGAAAACGGTGGAGATCACTATCTACCAACTGTGCAACTTCTAGAAGCAGGGATACATGTTCTTGGTGAAAAACCTATCTCCAATAATATTGAACATGCTCGCTCAATGACAAGACTAGCGGAAGAAAAACAAGTTCGTTATGCAATTAATCTAAACCATCGTTTCACACCCTCTGCAATTAAAGCGAAGGAATGGGTTGAAGCTAATCGGATCGGTACCATTCACATGATTGATATGACGATGTGGATTGATAACCCAGTTGAGGCTTCTACTTGGTTCCATTTACGAGCACTACACCCGCACTCTTTCAATATTCTCCATTACTTCGGTGGCCCGATTCAAAAGATTCAATGTTTCGCAAATAAGGGTGAGGGAAGAAACATCTGGTCAAACGCTCAAATGAACCTTCAATTTGAAAATGGAATCATTGGGCACCTGAGAGGCAGCTATGACGGTGATTTCCCGTCAGGTTCGTTTGGCTTGGAAAGTCTGGAGATCGTCGGCTCAAAAGGTAGAGTTGTTATTGAAAATGCTTGTGAGTCTCTTTGTTACTACCCAAGGCGTAGTCGGAGTATGGAACAGTATGACTGTTTTGGCGGGATGAATCATTTTCAAGAAACTTTTCGATCTAGAATTGAGGCCTGGGTGCAGGATAACTTAAACCAAGTACCTCCTGCTGAAGTGAACGGTTCTGGAAAGGAAGGACTAGCAGCCCAGGAGGTAATTGAAGGAGCGATCCGTTCCTTTGAAACTGAGACTGTTGTTAAACTGTAATATTTTTTTTAACAACCTTATATGATTTTATTCCAAAAAATATGATGGAACAAATTGCCTTTAAAATGCTTCTTAACCCTGATCAAGCAGAAGTTTATAAGAAGCGTCATGATGAGATTTGGGATGACCTTGTTACTCTTCTGAAAGATGCAGGAATTTCTGACTATAGTATCTTCTTAGATTCTGAAACGAATATTCTCTTTGCTGTTTTGAAAAGAACAAAAAATCACCAAATGGAAGAGTTGCCGAAACATGATGTTATGCAGCGTTGGTGGTCTTTCATGGGGGACATCATGGCAACTGAGGATAGTGGGGCTCCAGTTGTCAAACCTCTGGAGTTTATGTTTCACATGCCTTGAAATGCTTTCCTCTTTGACTTCCTCACATGATGACTCTCATGCATTGATTTGGAGCCTGTCTTACATTTCGTTAAATCCGCCTTCTAAAGACAATATTTGACAGTACAAAAACTTATCAGGAATTAATGATGAAATTTCCAAAGATCAAAGACGTCCGGGCCTTTGTTCTAGATCAAAAGGGATCTGGGGGCGATTATCATGATCGTGAATCAGGACATTGGCTAGTTGATTCCTTGATCTCGACACCAATGTCTGGCTACCCAAGCTACAAAGCTTCTCGGACCAGCTTTGGTATAAATGTGATGAATAGCATTGTTTTGGAGATTGAGTCAGATGACGGAACCATTGGAATTAGCGCAGGGCAGGGAGGTGCTCCAGCTTGCTACATCATTGAAAAGCATTTTAAGCGTTTTTTGATTGGCCAAGATCCTAGAAGCCTGAATCAGATGTGGGATCAGATGTACCGCTCAAGTGTCTTTTATGGAGGGAAGGGACTCCCCCTGTGGGCATTGAGTGTCGTGGATCTGGCTTTGTGGGATTTGCTGGGACTGCTTCGAGATGAACCCGTTTACCACATGATTGGTGGGGCGGTCCGTGAGGAAGTGTCGCTCTATTGCACCGGTATTCGACCAGACGTTGCCAAGGAAAATGGCTTCATTGGAGGAAAGATGCCGCTTTCCTATGGTCCCGTAGATCGGCTAGATGGAATAAGGAAGAATCGTGAGAAATTTGGAGAGATGCGAGAGAAAGTCGGCGAGGACTTTCTGTTGATGGCTGATTGTTGGATGTCGCTTGATGTGCCCTACGCAGTGGAGTTGGCTGAAGCTATGAAGGACATCAAAATCTATTGGTTTGAGGAAGTCTTGCAGCCGCACGATTTCGATGGTCACCGAATTTTGAAAGAACGGGTTCCTTGGGTGCGTTGGACGACTGGAGAACACGAATACACTCGCTACGGTTTCCGTAAACTCATCGAATCCCGGGCCGTGGATATTTTACAACCAGATGTGATGTGGTGTGGTGGTCTCACCGAATTATTGCGCATTTCTGCACTCGCAGCTGCTTACGATATCCCAGTGGTGCCACATGGCAGTGGTGCCTACAGCTATCATTTTGTGATTACTCAGCCGCACTGTCCTTTCTGCGAATACTTGAATACAAGCCCAGACTGCCTTAGTTTTCCTGCTGTGTTTGGGAATATGTTTGAAAATGAGATTCTCCCAGAAAATGGACGCATCAGACTGACCGATGAGCCGGGATGGGGTTTGCGTATCAATAGGGAAGAACTAAACTTAAAGCAAATTCAGTACTAGGTTACCCTATCTTTTAGAATAAAATCAGTAATGAACGTTGATTAAATTAAGTACATATTTTTTCTGCTCTTGATGTATGTCAAATCTGGTTAGATTCATGACCGAAATACCAGTCATAAATTCCAAAGAAGTATTTGTTTCAGCTCATCATTTGGGTGCACTCCATTCACTTGTTGAGGGAGTTTGGAATCACATTAGCTACGATGATCCACTTTATCCTAAGACTGTCTTTATGACACCGGGCCACGTTCATTGGGATCTTGTTAACTTAAACAATATCGTAGTTTTTGATAAAGAAACCGAATCATTTGTTGGCAAAGCCAGGCCATTGAAAGCTGCTTCTTACTTTCATACTCCAGTTCACAAGCACTTGGACACTCACAAGTGTGTTTTCCATATTCATACCCCGTCCATTACTACAGTTGCCACTCGAACTGATTTTGTGTTTGAACCACGATTAACTCAGCATTCATGCTGCTTCATGGATTCATATGGTTATTTCAATGAATATGATTCAATTACGGAAGAGCTAAACATACAAAGACTTATTGAGGCTTTTGAGAATAAAAATGTTCTATTTCTCAAAAATCATGGCGCACTTGTATCTGGAAATTGTATTAAAGAAGCTTTTATGTCGACTTATATGCTTAATATCGCTTGCTCATTTCATCTGTCAGTCTTTGGCGGCAACAATAGTTTTGATCTGATTCCAACTCAAAAAGCAAAAGCTATGAAGGATTTCTTCTATGATGGCTTGTATAAAAAACATTTTGATGGATTTCTGACTCACTTAAATTCCCTTTAGCTACAAAATGTTATTCTCTTAGAGTCTTATGAAGATTAAATCCATTGAATGTGTCCGGGTTCAATTTCCAAAAAATAACTTCAACTCAAAGCCCAGAAAGCAGTCTTGGGCGGAAACCGACGAAGTCGCCAACCCAATGTCCCGCTTCCCGTCTGTTAAAGCACATCGCAGCCTATGGTTGCCCAAGTGGGATAGTGTTTGGTGTAAAGTTACGTTAGAAAATGGGGTCTGGGGCTTAGGAATGACGGATCATGGTGCTGTTGCAGCAACCATTATAAGGGATCATCTTGCACCAAATTTAGTGGGTCAGGATGGTTTTGCCATTGAAATGATTTCAGACATGATGTTCCGATTGACAAAGCCCTTTGGAACAGTGGGCCTGGCTTCCTACGCAATCAGCGCGATTGATCTGGCGCTTTGGGATGCAAAGGCAAAGTCATTGGGAGTTCCTGTTTATTCACTCATTGGTGGACCCAAAGAAGAAAAAATCTTCTGCTACGCCACTGGTAATGATGTCGAATGGTATAAAGAACTGGGCTTCAAGGCCTTCAAGCTGGCTTGTCCTTATGGACCTGCAGATGGGTTGGAGAGTTTAAAGAAAAATGTCGATTTTGTGGAAAAAGCAAGATCTATCATCGGGGATGATGCTGAATTGATGCTCGATTGCTGGATGGCGTTGGACGTCGAATACACCGTCCGGTTAGCTGAGCAACTTCGACATTGCCGGCTAAGATGGATGGAAGAATGTTTGTTGTCTGAGGATTTCCTTGGTCACGTATCTCTACGAAAAGCGTTGCCTTGGCAAACGCTGACAACAGGGGAACACTGGTACACTCATTTTCCATTTCTATGGGCTGTTTCCAATGATGTAGTGGATATTCTACAACCCGATATTAATTGGGTTGGCGGATTGACCACTTGTTTGAAGATTGCTGCTATTGCTGAGTCTGCTGGTAAAAAAGTTATGCTTCATGCCGGAGGACGCCACCCTTATGGTCAGCACTTTTCCCACGCAGTGTCTTGCGTTCCTTGGTTAGAATACTTTGTGAGAGGTGCTCCAGGAATTCCGTTAGAGGAAACTATCGAAGTTCCAGAGCAAAAGATCCCAAAAGATGGCTGGATGGAATTGGATGATCGACCTGGATTTGGGTTAGGTATCCAAGAAAGCTGGCTCTCACCTTATTGAATGTTATTCTCTCCTCGTCTTTCATAGACAATTCAGTGATTGTTTGAAGTCCCATAGTTTTACCAAACCATTCAATTAGTTAATGTTTCCCCCGACGTACCAAAATTCTGAGATATTTTAAGATGAACAAGTTACCACTGCGCAAAGTTGGTCAGACTTCACTGGAACTACCGATTCTTGGATTTGGCGGAGCACCCCTCGGTGAATTGTTTGAGCGTGTCTCAGAAACACAATCACGTCAAACCTTGGAAAGTGCATGGTCTGCAGGCATTCGTTACTACGATACCGCTCCCTGGTATGGACATGGGTTGAGTGAACACCGGATTGGTGGATTGCTGCGTCAGCAAGATCCAGAGGAATTTCTGTGTTCCACCAAGGTCGGGAGAGTATACTCACGCTATCGAGGTCGGGCCAAAGACTTCAATGGTTCACCCTGGGCTGGTGGACTGCCCTTTACCCTTAAGTTTGATTACACCTATGATGGGATATTGCGCTCCTACGAAGATAGTCTGCTGCGTTTTGGTTTGAACCAGATCGATGTACTCGTCATTCATGATTTAGATCTTGGTTACCATCGCACGGAAAAGCGTATGAACAAATACTTTAGGGAGTTGGAATCAGGTTGGAAGGCACTGGATGAACTAAAGCGTAGCGGGGAAATCAAGGCTTTTGGAGCTGGAATCAATTATGAATATATGATCCCGAGATTTCTGGAAGAATGTCCCCTGGATTTCTTTCTGGTAGCAATGCCCTATACCTTGCTGGATCAGGATGTCTTAGATGAAATTTTCCCGAATTGTGAAAGCTTGGGAGTAGGAGTCATTGTTGGAGCCCCCTATGCTTCTGGAATCCTTGCCAGTGGAGCAATTGAGGGCGCAAAGTACAAATATGCGGATGCAACTCCTGAAGTGCTTCAGAAGGTGAGGGCTTTTGAAAGATTATGCAATGCCCACCAAATTCCTCTTAAGGCAGCTGCCTTACAATTTCCACTGGGGCATTCGTTAGTAGCTTCGATCATTCCTGGGGCTTTTCAACCAGCTCAGGTTCTAGAAAATCGGCAACTGGTTGAACATCCGATTCCTTCAGCTTTTTGGGATGATTGTAAATCGGCTAATCTGATTCGTAGCGATGCTCCTACTCCTCCTCAATACCAAGCATCGAACTTGGAGGAATGAGCACGAAATTCCCAACATAGTTTTTCAGCAAGAACTCTTGTTGGGCCTCGACAATTTGCTCTAAAGAAAAGGTCTGGGCAAGCAAAGGTCGAAGTCGTTTGTCTTCAAGATAAGCAATCAGGTTTGGAAAGACTCCCTCATCCCAGGCAGTACAACCAATCAACTGCAGGTCCTTCAAATAGAAGGTGCGTGTATCAAAAGAGACCATAGGTCCTCCGATTGCACCCGTAGAAACGTAACGCCCGCCACGCTTCAAAACTTTAAGTAGTGCCTGAAAGGCAGCTCCAGCCACCAGATCGATCACAACATCCACAGATTCTTCTCCCAGCACTCCCACCAGATTCTCATCACGTGCAATCGTTTGTTCTGCACCAAGACCTAAGATTTTTTGCTGCTTTACAGGGGCTACAACAGCAATGATCTGTGCCTTCCAAAGTTTTGCCAATTGAACGGCGGCAGAGCCAACTCCACCGGAGGCTCCAGTGATCAAGACCTTTTCTCCAGACCGGATCCCTACTCGCTGAATCATGTTTTCTGCAGTTCCATAAGCACACGGAATGGTGGCCAACTCTGCAGCACTCCAGCCACATTGGACCTCAAACACTTCTGATTGAGGGACTTTGACATATTGTGCAAAGGCTCCATCGAAGTCAGAGCCCATCCACAAATTTTCCATTGATGTGAATCCCTGAGGTCGCATACAGGATCGTACCAATATTCGCTTCCCCAGTAGTTTTGAATCTGCGTGCGGACCAAGCTGGACCACTTTACCGCAGCAATCCGTTCCCTGAATGAACGGGAAAGGGGTGGTCTCATTCCAGCCCCCATCGACAGGAACTTCTTCTTGTTGAACTTGGGAACTCACGATTGCTGAGGTGCTTTGGGTCACAGAATCAGAATACAACCCGACACGTGTGTTGATCTCGGTATTGTTCATCCCGGCAGCTAGTACGCGGATCAATACTTCCCTCTCGCCAGGTTGGGGGCGTTTGACCACCCGACACTGCAATTGTTCGAAGCCCCCATTACCTGGTGTCACAACCGCTTTCATGGTCTTTTCATTTGGTAAGGGATCAAACCGATCTTGGTGGGTGGAAGCGTCCCAGGTCATCGAGTACCTTTATTTTTCAAGAAAAAGGGTAGCCTTGTAGAAAGGATACAGTCTACCAATCCATTCAAGAATCAGTCATTGGATGCAATGAATTCTGCTACGGAAGAAAGCGAGGTGGATAATCTAGCAGGAGACGGTTGATACAACCATTTCATGATCAGACAGGTAATTTCCTACTTTTGAGAGAGCGGGGACAACTCGAGATTGACTCCCTTGACAGGATCTGAGTAGTAACCAGTCCAGAGTTCGGTGCTGTGTGTGTGTGGAATGGTGAGGGCCTCGACGAGTAGTGGTCTGGCCTGTATTGGCGGTTTCCCATGCAAAATTGTATTTTGCAAAAGTGGAGAAGCTAGGCTCCCAAGACTCCGGCTGGATTCTTCGTTGTGTTTGATTGGTGTGGGCTTCGGAGAGAGTGTTGGTGTTCAGGTCACCTCCAATCACCATTGGAACCGTTCCATATTCCTGGACCAACAGTTCCATCAATCGCTGAGTCTGCTGATTCCGATGATCTGGATTACTTTCACTTTCATAATGAACAGCGACACAACCAAGTGGCCCTTTCTCCGTTTCCAGCAGCGCAGCGATCGCCATTCGGCCACCGACTCGATGTTGCCCATCTTGTTTGGGTGACTGGACATACCACAGACCTCCTTCGTCCAGCGCGATCAGTTTGATCGCTTGCAAAGGCCACCGAGACAGGATGGCATTGCCATGTAGTCCATGCTCATTTGGTACTCCGTTAAACTCAGCTGTCTCCAGTGGATCTCCCAATCCCAATTCGACGAACTCCACTCCAAAAGCGTAGCCCCAGCCCAACTGTTCTGCCAACTCCTTGGTGGTGTGGCGTTGTTTGGAGCGAGCCATTCCCAAGTCCACTTCGGTTGCCAACAAAACATCAATCTTTGCTGTAAGGATGACCTCAGCGCTCTCTTCGACCCACTTGCAGCGTTCAAGGTTCCAGGCTCCCACTACGAGCTTTTCTGGTAAATCGCTCGAAGCTTGTGGTTGCTTCACTTCCACCTCGTTGAGACAGGCCCAGCTTCCCATCCAGTGTTCATGAGACGCTGAACTACCCCAGCTCTTTGCAGCTTGGCTACGATCTTCTTGAGAAGGTGGTTGTAACTGGTCGACGGTTTTATGAACTACAGTGCGCATGTTTTATGTGTCAAATTTGGCTATGGCTCCTTGAATTCGGATACCAGTACGATCAAAGACCAAGGTGTTTTCTGGTTGGCAGTTGAGTTTGATTTGATTGCCCATTTCCCATCGAGGTTGGACACCTGCTTCGAGGAACCATAGTTCACCGAATGCTGTGTGTACAGTAGTCAGTACCTCTCGGCCCATTGGCTCGACATGGCTGACTTCTCCTGGTATGCCAGTTTCCGCAACGACCAAGTTTTCAGGACGAATCCCCAAAGTTATTTCACCATCAGCTTCATGAATTTGTAGAAAAAGATTATCCTTGTTGAGTCTCCCGTTTTGAACAGTTCCTTTGATCAGATTGAGAGGGGGGGACCCGATAAAACTGCCTACAAATAGTGTGTTGGGTTGAGCGTAGAGACTTTCAGGAGTACCAATTTGTTGGATTTGTCCTTCATTCATTACAATCACGCGATCAGACATTGTTGTCGCTTCCAACTGATCATGAGTGACCAAAACTGTTGTCAGATTGAACTTTCGAGTGATTCTTTTGATCTCTGCCCGCATAGTCAAACGCAGGGAAGCATCGAGATTCGACAGAGGTTCATCAAGAAGCAGTAGATTTGGACTTTTCACCAAGGCTCTAGCTAATGCGACCCGTTGTTGTTGACCACCTGAGAGCTCGCTGGGCTTGCGCTCCAGCAATTCACCGACCTGTACCAAGTCAGCCATTTCTCTAGCTAACTCTTCGCCACGAGAATTTGGCTGGAATCGGAGTGGGAACATGATGTTCTGCAAGGCTGTCATGTTCGGATAAAGAGCATAGGATTGGAAAACTATGCTGACATTTCGTTCTCTGGCTTCAACCTCATTGATGATTGCTCCATCGAACAAAATATCACCCTTGGTGGGAAGATAGATCCCAGCAAGCATTAACAAAGTAGTTGACTTACCACAGCCAGACGGACCAAGCAGTGAAACAAATTCTCCATCTTCGATCACGAGGCTCATGTCTTTGACAGCGGTAGCCTTGTCCCAGGCTTTGGTTACATTTCGTAATTCTACTTTGGCCATCAGCCTTTTACTCCCCCAAGAGTCATTTGAGTCAAATACTTTTGACAGGCAAGATAAAGCAATAGGGCTGGGAGCAGATAGAGGACTGCCACGGCGGCTACGATGCCGTAGTCGACACCCATTACATCTTCACTTACATAGTATAGGTAGGTAGACATCACTGTATAACTTTGCCCAGTGGTCAATCCAGTCACAAAAACGTATTCTTCCCAACCTTTGATGAATGCAAAGACTCCCACGGCAATCAATCCGACTCTTACTTGAGGAAGAATCACCATTCTGAAAGCTTGTCGACGAGAAGCTCCATCTGTCATAGCACTCATTTCAATGTCCCATGGAACTGCGTCAAAAAAACCCTTCATTATGAAGATAAAGAATGGCAATTCTAAGGCTGTGATCACAAGAATAGGAGCATAGATGGTGTTGACCAAGCCCACCCAGTAAACAATTAAGAAGATCGGAATGACGAGTGTAATTGCTGGGAATGCTTGGAGTACAAGCAATGACTGCAGGAAAAGAGAGCGTCCCGTGAAGGCAAACCTAGAAAGATAATAACCTGCCAAGGAACTGACAGTCACTACGATCACTGTCTGAAAACTTGCGAGAAACAATGAATTAAAAAAAGCTTCCCAAACCCAAGGAAACTGTCCTCCAGCTGTGGCAACTCCACGAATATCTTCCACTAGATTTGGATTAACCATGAATCTGAAGTTTTTGAGGTGGAATTCATCCCAGAGTAGTACAGCTCCTATCGCAAACCCAACACCAATCAAAACCCAACCCCAACGCCGCTTGTTGGGAAGATCTTCAATGTTGTGTATCACGGCATAAATGATGAGCATTGGGGTGAGGATGGCTGCAGCAATCCAAAGGGTCGCCGTTTCAACGCCACCAGTTTTAGCTGTGAAAGCGATGGTTACCATCCAAAGGTAAGCCAGTAAGATGGGTATCGAAACGACAGATAGAAAGATCGTCAAGGCAGCTAATTTCCATTGTCGTCTTCTACGGGATCGAAGAACTGCCTGCTGCCATTTTACAGATCGCTCCTTTTCAATTTTTCTGTTAATCATCGAACCTCAATGCGTGGTCGTTGGAGCAGTCGATCCATCTTTGTCAGACGCCACATCCCCAAAGCTGCGATGATCCCAATCACGATTAAAATCAAAGCTATCGCTGCACCATAGGCGTATTGACCCCCACCTATCTGAGGTGCAAGGGTTTTAGTGTAGGACAACATCGCCATCGTCATCGTCTGTCGCGCTGGTCCCATGATCAAGAAAATGTACTCAAAGGAAACAAGCAGAGCGAGCGCTTGATAGATCGTGATGTAGCTGATTGGCCAACGTAAAGCAGGGAGGATGATGTGTCGGATCAAAGCAAAGCTTCCGGCACCATCAGCACGAGCTGCATGAAATAGTTGAATAGGAATGGAGCGAATCGCACTGGTGAAAATCACCATACCTAAGGATGCCCCGATCAACCCGTTAGCTACCACAATGACAACCATTGAGAAATTGAGCCTCAAATTCAGAGGCTCTCCACCAAAGAACATCCAGATCTGATTGAAGAGACCTCGCTCGCTTGCATCTACAACCCAGAGCCAAAGCAAAGCATACACAACAGAAGGACTCATTCTGGGTAGCAACCAGACAGCCCGAAAAAAGGATCCGAGTCGCTCTGGCATGGAGGTTGTGGTGAGCGCCAGAATTAAGGCAAAACTCAGGTTGAAGAAAAGGAGTGTGAAAAAAACAAACGTTCCAGAGAGTGCTAATGCTTTGAAAAAAGAGCCTCTTAGTTCGAATCCAAAGAATGCATCAGCATCTAATTTACCAAGTTTCTCAAACTGACGTGTGGTGGGAAAATTGTCGAAGTGAATGGTCTGGGCCATCTCGGTGAACGCCACAAGGAAGTTCACAACGATCGGGGCCAGCAAAAACATAGCAAGCAACAAACAAGCTGGACCTAAGAAAATTAACTGGTCCAGATGGTTTTTCCATTGACGACTCATTGAAAGGCTCGATTAGGCGACCCCAGAGAGGTCGCCTATTTTCAATTTTGAAATGAAGTCAATCTAGAATGATGACATCAGATCCGAGTTCAACTTCTAATTCCTCAAGCACCATGTCAGCTGCGTCCTCAGGGCTCATTTCCCCTGTTTCCACAGCTTGGACACCGGTGTACGTGATGGCATTGTACTGCCCAATCTTAGCATGATTAGGCATAAACTCGGCGTACTTCAGCATTGGCGTCCCTGCAATCAACGCCCAACCTTTCTCCTGAAAATCAGGCATAGCCGTTTGACCGTAATTGATTGGGGTGTGATTCGTGCCGACAGCGTGGGCTGTATTAGGTACATGCTGAGAAGCCAAACCTACCAACATTGCAGCCAAATCTTTTTTCGGAGTGTCTCCCACAATATACACAATTGGGTGTGACAGATTCTTTGGCTGACCACCCTTATTTGCTGGTGGTGCATGGATCCAAGTAAGTTTGCGGAAATAGTCCTCCTTACCCTTTAGTCCAAAAGCCTCCAATTGTGCTCCCACATTCCAGATGCCATGAAATTTACCCATTGAGTCCCCGCCTCGGAAAGCAGCGTGCGTGCTATCCCAACTGTAACTTGTCATGTCAGCTGGTAAAGAACCATTGTTCACACAATACTGCAACCAGCCATAGTACTCCACCAATCCCTTTCGAGTAATCTGCAGTTTGGCCTGATCTTCATTGTAAATATCAATTCCAAATGAAGCCATCGCCATCTGGAAATCAGGACCTACGTTGGGACGATGCACCCAACCAACTTTTGCGGCACCTGACTTCACAGCTTCTGCAGCCAAGTCGCACCAGTCATACATGGTGAATTCGCCAGCCTCTACCTGTCCCGGGAGAGCTGCGATGTAGTCTTCTGATTTTCCAGCAGCTCGGAGGATGTCATTGTTGATAAAAAACATCCGAATCTCAGAGTCTTGGGGGACACCGTAGCGTTCACCCTTGTATGAAACTGAGTTCCAAAGTTGTGGGATCATATCCGCATACATCCCTTCATTCGCTTTGATGTGATCTTCCAGGTTTGCAGCTAGACCAGCTTCAACAAAGGACCCGATCCACTCGTGTGCTGCAACAGCAATGTCGGGTGTTTCTCCTACGGAATGTGCTTTGAGTAATGCGAGTGCATCAGCATCAAAGCCCTTACTGTTAGTTTCGATCAATTCAACTTTGATTTGCGTATCAGATCCAGCTGCAGCAAACATCCGATTCATTTGGTCAGCGGCAGCAACAATATTCCCTGGCCGCAAGGGTCCCGAACGATCAGCCAAAGACCAAAGTTTGATCGTTACTTCCTCCGCAAAAAGAGGTGACAAATGCATTGAGCTGAAAAAAGCAAGAGCGGCTCCTATCAAAACTTTCTTGAACATCAGACTCTCCAAATTAGGAAATTACTTACAGGATATTTGGCTCTAAAGACCAACCACAGTCAGGAAACTCAAAATCTATTCTGAGTGAGAACCAAAACCAACTAATGCTAGGTTGTCATTGTTAAGAAAAGATTAAGCACAGCTAAACAAAAAAAGGCCTTCTGCAAATTAGTCAGATTTTCAAGGGATATGATAAAAGGTTTTCAACAAGTAATAATCAACGTGAAGAAAGTTATCATTTCAGCGGTCTATGAAAGCAGGGTTTGAAAAGATTATTCGGTTTGAGGATATCTGGGGATAGATTGTAGAAATTGACTTTACTGGAGGTCTTTTAAAGAGGGCTTTCTCGAAGTGGAGCATCGCCTTTAGTCAAAGCTGAGGTGTTTAATCATGTTTGAATGTGACGATGAAATGAAGTGGGTTCAATGCTCTATGATCCTCGATGTGATGAGAGCGTTTTTAACCATTTCTCTAAGATACATTGGGAAACCATGTCACTTTGTAGGGCTGCGGTTGCAACAAGAAAGGCCGGAAGTTTGCCAAACTAATAATCCTTTTGTAGTTCCGTGAATTCAGCAAGGCCCAATTGCGAGATTTTCTCAAAGGCCACAGCGGAAATGCAATTTTGCAATTTATCTAGCAATTCAAAAGTAACTTTTCCAAAAAATGTACCTTGGGGAAAGCTCTCGAGGTCTTTCCAACTCCAAATACAGAGACAATTGCTCAGAAGCATCGGAGCTTGGAGTACCTCGGTTTTCTTTCACTACTCAATTTACACTTGTAGATCATCATAGGATTTACCGCCTCAGTGGAGGTTCGTGGTTCCAACTACTCCCCAAAGACATCTGAAGAATTTAAGGTTTTCTTGCTTTCCGTATCTTTCACATTTCAATTTTTCGAACGGTTACGCGACAGAAGAATCGCTCAATGGGATGGATTGGCGATAATTGAATTATCGGACTAATTTTTAGAAGCGAAGGCCTGCTTGATCGAAAATCAGTAGTTTTTCAGGGTGGATTCCCCAGTTGACTTTTGTGTTTTTTTCCATACTTGCATTAGCAGAGGACTGAATTGAACGGAGAATACTTCCATCATCCAGCATCACGTCATATAGATTTTCACGCCCTTGGGTTTCAACAAAAGAGATGGTTCCAGGGATTTGAATAGGGTTGTTGGGTTGGTAGTGTTCTGGCCGAATACCCAAGCGAATCTTGGTGCCATTGGTAGGCGTGGAGCTGCCTGGAAAGTTAAATTGAATTTTTCCGTCCAACAGATGAATCGAACCCTCCTGGACGTGAGCATCCAGAAAAGCGATTGGCGGGTTACCCAAGAAACCAGCTACAAAATCGTTGATTGGTTTTTGATACATTTCTGTGGGAGAAGCAACTTGTAGAATCTCACCTTCCTTCATGATTGCGATCCGGTCACTCATGCTCATCGCTTCCACCTGATCATGAGTCACCAGCACTGCGGAGATTCCAGTTTCTAACTGAATCCGCCGGATTTCAGATCGCATTTCAAGACGTAGCTTGGCGTCCAGGTTTGCCAAGGGTTCATCAAGTAGAAGAATGCTAGGTTTGCGCACCAATGCTCTTGCAAGGGCAACACGCTGTTGTTGACCGCCAGAAAGTTGCTCGGGTCGTCGCTCTAATAATTCTCCAATATGAACCAACTCAGCAATTTCAGCGACTTTCTCCCGGATTGTGTTTTTGTGCTCTTTGCGGACAGTCAATGGGAAAGCAATGTTTTCAAAAACACTCATATGAGGATAGAGCGCATAGGACTGGAACACGACACCCACATTGCGTTGCTGGGCTGGAACACGACTGACGTCTTGATCTCCAAAGAGGACACGTCCACCATCAACCCGATGAATTCCACAAATTGTGAAGAGAGTGGTGGATTTTCCACATCCCGATGGGCCCAGAAGGGCGAGCATTTCACCTTCCCGAATCTTCAGGTTCATTTTTTCGATGACGGTCACATCACCAAAGCGTTTGGTGAAATTTTCAAGAATGATTTCCATCAGCCTTTGGTTCCTCCTCCGTAGATGTTCATCAATTTATCTTGGAAGAACAGATACATGATTACGACGGGAGTCGCATAGAAGAGCCCCACTGATTTGAAGAGATTGAATTCAAAATTTCGATCATCTGCGATCAGGGAAGCCAAGTAGCCAGAAAGTACCTGAACATTATTCGCTGGCGCCAAAACGGTTGGTAGGATGTACTCCCCCCAGCCAGAGAGAAAAGAGAACACACCCAAGGCGATAATCCCCGGACGGACTTGTGGGAGAACCAGACGATACCAAACCGTGAAACGACTAGCACCATCCTGCAATCCTGCCATCTCAATCTCCCAGGGCACGGAGTCATAGAATCCTTTCATAATCCAAATACCGAGTGGGAGCTGGAGCGATGTCATCACGATAATCACTCCGATCAGGGTATTGTAGAGCCCGATTAACTGCAGAATCAGAAAGATCGCGATGATCAAAGTGATCGAAGGAAAAGCGTGTAAGATCAAGACTCCTGCAAGAAATTCGCGACGAAACGGAATATTCAGGCGAGATAGTGCGTACCCTGCCGTTGAAGAAACAGAGAGCACCAGTAACATCACAGAGCTGGCAAAAACGAGAGTATTCAGGGTCACCTGCCAGATATTTGCTTTCCCCTCAATGTCCTCGTAAAGGAAGCGCCAGTGTTCCAAGGTAAAGCTACTTGGCAGGATTCCTCCAGGTTCTGTATTGGTGATGGTATCCAGCACCAGATAGGAATACATCAACACGATCGGCACAGTTGCCAACACCAAAGCAGTAAGAATTGGCCAATTCTTGAAGTTTTGAGACACCAGAACCCTTATTGCTCAATTCGTGGTTGACGCACTAACTCCTGAAAGCGGAAGAATCGCAAAAAAATGAAAGACATGATCACACCAATGACAACTAGCACCAGAGCCAGGGCTGCTCCATAACCATATTGTAAATTGCCCCAATAATTGTCCAAGGCGTTATGGTAAGCCGCTAGAGCCCAGACTTCTGTTGTTGAGCCAGGCCCTCCATCTGTAGAGAGCAGAATTTGTTCAAAGGATGTCAATAAGGAAAGACACTGATAGACCGTCACAAAGAGGATCGGCCACTTTAACTGTGGCAAGATGATGAAGCGAATCTGTTGCCAGCGATTGGCCCCGTCAACCTCACTCGCATAAAGCAATGGCTTGGGAATCGCTGTGATGGCACTAGAGAACAGAATCATCCCCATCGAAGCGCCAATGAATCCGTTGATCAGCACAACGAAGACCCATGCATTGAGAGTGGTATCCAACATCCAGTTACGCTGTGCGACACCCAGAGGATTCAGGATGGCGTTCAAAAAACCTGTGTCCCAGGTCAACCACTTCCAGAGCACAACATAGAGCACAGAGGGTGAAATCCGTGGTAATAGCCAGAGAGCTCTAAAAATTCCTGCTTGCCCCTTTGGTAGATAGAAGGTGGCAATAGCCAGAACCAGCGCAAAGCCCACGTTGAAAAGCAGCAAAGTGAAGGTGACGTAAATGATCGTATTAAAGAGGATTTGCTTGGTCTCTGGGAGGATTGTCATCTTATAGAAGTTATCTGTTGTCCATACCCATCCCGTGTAGGCGGCCTGGCTGAGCTTATTGATTTGATCCGGAGTCAGTTTGGTTTGCAGCTCGGTCAGTGCGGCTTTTAAATCTTTTTCTGTCTCAAATCGCTCATTGATCAGCGATTTTCGAAAGTGTGGTGAGGTTGATTTCAGTTCACGTGTACTACGTGGTCGGTTCTGTAGTTTTTTCAGGAAACGTTCGAATTCTCTACGGCTTGTGAAGTTTTGCCCAAGATGCTCTTCCTCAAGTTCTGCCAGCATGGAAGGCTCTGCTCCAGCCTCACGGGCAATCTGCAAGGTGGCTTTAGCAATTTGGTAGCTCTCAGAACCAATGCTATCTAGCTTTGATTTTTCGAAACCTTGGTCAGAGAGGTCTCTTAGGAGTGAGGGGGTAATTTGATAGGCACCACCAGTAATGCCGGTGGCTGTACTCATGTTGGTGAAGGAGAAGATGCCCGTGAGTACCACTGGCGTCAAGAAAAAGACGGCGACTAATACCAGTGCAGGGGCAATAAAAACATAGCCAAGTTTTGCAGATAAACTCATTGGCCAATCAAGCGAATCAGAATTTGAAGGAAGGACATCTCCCCAGAATGATCCGGGGAGATGAAAGAGAGAATTAACGGATGATGATGTCTCCTCCGAGTTGGGCTTTCAGCTCAGACTCCACGTCAGCAATAGCTTGTGCAGGAGATTTCTGACCAGTCCAACTGGCTTCAAGTCCCTTCCACATTGCATCAAAATAAGGTGAGAAACCTGTGTGGTTGGGTTGAGCACTGGCATAGGGCAACAAGCGAACAGTCGCTTCACTAGCCCAGCGGTCATTAGCATAAAGAGGTACGGACTGCTGTGACTTGGCAATCCCAAGGTGTGCAGATTTGATTGCATGGAGCGTATTGATTCGAGGCTCAGAGGCAATCGCAATCAACTGTGCAGCGACTGCTGCGTCATCATCACTTCCTCGGTTTGTCACGAGATAAACCAAGGGGTGAGTAATGGTGTTTGCACTACCGTTGCTGTCCCCGGCTGGAATCAAGCTGAACATCACACTGCCAAAGAAGTCTTGAAGCCCTTCTTTGCCGGTATATCGCGCATAGTGCCAGGTGCCTCCATGCCACAAACCAGCTTTACCGGAAGCGACCTCGGAGTACCATTGATCCCAGGGGGTTCCGATATGGTTTTTACGGGTAACTCCCATTTCGACAGCTTTTGCAAAAAATTCATAAACTTTTTGCATTGCGCCCTTATTGAAGACCAATTTTCCAGTGGAGCTATCCAGCATCTCTCCACCATAGGAGAGATAGAACTGCCAGTAGTCACCGCCTTTCGAAACACGGGGATACCAACCATATCCTGCTTCGACAAGACCTGCATCCTGCATTTTCTTGGCATCATTCAGCACATCATCCAAGGTGTATTGACCACTCTGCACTTTTTCTGGCATAGCACGAATATCAGCATCGCTGTAGCCAATGGCCTTGAGGTGCGGAATCCAAGCAAAGAACGGACGTGATTCTGCATCTTGAGGGACTCCATAAATAATTCCCTCAAACGATGAAATCTCAATTAGGTTCTCGAATAGATCGTTAAGAGGCCAGCTGTCAAAATCAACATAATCTTCGATTGGCCGAATCAAACCAGACTGAGACCATGGCGCGATGTCTTCGTGCCCAGTTACTACGATGTGTGGGGCGTTATTGGCTTCGGCTGCCAATGTTACGGCCTGCTTAAATCCACCCCACCCATCAAAGTCGTATTTTGTTTCAACGGTGATGTTAAGCTCTTCACCACGAATAGCAGCCTCTCTTTCGAGGATGTCTGCTGCCATGGTAATAGCGTCAACACGATAAGCGTCAGCGACGTTCGATCCTCCTGCCCATACTTGTATGGTCAATTCCTTGGCGATTGCTTGACCAAAGGGCAAAGTGGCTGCTGTTGCCAGCATCATAAATCCAGTCAACGCGCGTTTCCAACTCACTTTTAACATAACAAACCTCCAAGCTGATTAAGGGATTCTGCCAACATGGCAATGCCCCAACATAAACTGGCAAGATCACATGCCTTGTTTTCAAGATTCTTGCTCATTCATTTGAAGTAAATGAACTCAGGAAGCTATTTTCCAAAGTAGAATTCTTGAACACTCAAACATAATCAAAAATTGTTTTGAGGATGTTAGCATGATGAAAACAATGCCATCGTAATCAAGGAAGGAGTGGAAACTTCAAGCTCTCTTGGGAGTTTCAGTAACCACAGGCAAGATTCTTAATGCACTCAAACAAAAATGAAAAGTTTTAAGGTTACATTTATTTTTGGTTGAATTTATTCTTTTGATGAGAAGAAATATTTCAAATTCAAGACAATCAAGTGATCAAAATTTAAATACAAAAAAATATCATTTTATGAGTAACATCAGTTGAAAATCTTTTGGACTAACCAAATCAGATAGGCAAAATGGATTTTAATCAAGAATGGATGACGCGCTTTGGGTGGCCTAATGCTGAAACGCTACATTTGCCCCTAGCAATTGCTCACCGTGGGGCGAGTGCTTATCGCATGGAGAACACGTTGGCGGCGTTCAAATTGGCTGCGGAGTTGGGTGCTGAAATGTGGGAGCTGGATGTGCGACTATCCAAAGATGGGGTGGTAGTAGTTTGTCATGATGAAAGCCTGGAGCGAGTAGCAGGCAATCCACTGGGAATACCAGATGCGACTTGGGCGGAGATCAGTGCAGTCGAATTGCTGAGAAACCAGCGAGTACCTCGACTGGAGGAGGTGATTGAACTGGCCCGACAAACCAACTCCGGACTGTACATTGAGCTGAAGGCAGCGGAAGCGGCAGAGCCCACTTGGCGCATTCTGCAAGAACAGAACTTCCAATATTCTGTCATCGGATCCTTTCATGCCGACTGGATTGCTCAACTGCGTCAGGCAAAGTGTTCGTATCCGCTCTCTGTGCTCATACCAGTTGGTGTGGATCCCTTCGAATACAGCGCTGTTGCTTCGCCAGACATTATTCATCTTTGTTGGAAACGGGCCTCTTCCACTCCTCATGAGTTGGTGACGGAGGAGCTGGTGAGCCGCTCTCAGCAACAAGGAATGGCTTTGGTGATCTGGGATGAAGAACGAGTGGAGGTCCTTCGAGGACTCGATGATTTGCCCATCTTGGGGATTTGCTCAGACTGTCCTGAAATTCTCAAACCTTGGCCTCGTGGTTCACAGGGTTTCCCCAAGATGGTTTGCCATCGTGGGGCCAACTTTCTGGCACCTGAAAACACTCTGCCTGCTGCCAGTATCTGCATTTCACAGGGCTTTGATCTAGTCGAGATCGATGTGCGGACCACGGCGGATGGTGAGATTGTCCTGATGCATGATGCCACTGTGGATCGCACAACAAACGGAAAGGGCCTAGTCCGGGAATTGACGCTGGAGCAGGTTCGTCAGTTGGATGCAGGGTCATCTTATTCAGAGATTTATGCTGGAACGAGAGTCCCCACCCTTGATGAATTTCTGGAGCATTGTCGTGGTCGGTGTGGAGCCTACGTTGAGATCAAGGACGCTGATCCGGATCGGGCGCTGGAGCAGGTAGTTGCTCACGCAATGCTGGAAGATGTGTTTTTCTGGTGCCGCAAAACGGAAGTCCTTCAAAGAATTCGAAACCTTGAGCCAAAAGCCCAATTGATGGCCACCCGCTGGATGTATCCGAGCTTGGAAGCCGCGATTGCTGAATATCAGGCTGATATTGTCGAATATGAATTGGGACGATATGACTTGACCGAGATTGCAAGATGCCAAGCCTTGGGAGTGAGAGCTATGGCTATCAGCCTTACCCACGATTTGTCGAAACTTCAGCAGATTGAAGCCTTGAATGCGGATCTCGTCAACTTGGATCGACCCGATCTGTTCAAATTATTGAAGGTTTATCCGAACCGTCTGCAGAGGTAAAAAAACTTTTGATTCAAGGCGATGAAGGAGTGAACCCGTTCAATTGAGGAAACCGGCAGGGCTTATTCGTCAGGAGATTCGACTTTTTCGTCGAAGAAGGGATGGTAAGCGCATCCGCTGTACTCAATATGTCCGTCCGGCATGGTCGTGTTGCAAAGACGGGCTCCTCCAAACAGTGTCTTGATGGTGCTGGCATAGATCAGACTGGCCCCATCCAGATTGGCACGTTGCAGATTTACGTAGCTGAGGTTGGCCCCTTCCAAATGAGCTTTTTGTAGATTGGCCCCTTCTAGATTAGCTCCCTCCAAATCGGCCCCTTCGAGATTGGCCCCTTCTAGATTGGCTTCCGTCAGATCCGTCCCTTGGAGTGAAGTTCCCTGCATGTTGGCATACGAAAGGTTGGCATATCCAAGATGAGCCTCTCGTAGATTTGCTTTCTGCAACATCGCCAGCTCTAGCTTGGCATCGCTGAGCAAAGCCCGTTGTAGGTTGGTTTCCTTCAAAACTGCGATGAACAAGTTGGCTCCCTCCAGGTCAGCTCCCTCTAAGTTGGCTCCGACCAGTACCGCCTCCGACAAGTTTCCCTCAGGACAAGAGTTGGTTTCCTTCAGGCGTTGCAGGTCATCTTGATTGAACATGGTTTCTCATGTTGAACAGGGTCCAAACATTCATTTATCCTATTAGATTCTACATGCATAATTCCAAATATCATATTAGAAACCAATAACTTGTACGGGTGTATTTCGGTCGGTTGTTGAGTTATCGCCCAATTGTCCTGCTGCATTTTTACCCCAACACCAAATTGTATTGTCAGATCGTATCGCACAAGCATGAGTAAATCCTGTGGCTACTTTACTCACACTGGTTAAGTTGGAGACTGCAACTGGCGTGTTGCTGCTGCCTACAGTGGTGCCATTACCTAGTTGACCATTACCATTTCCTCCCCAGCAAGTAACGGAATTATCATTCAATAGAGCACAGGCCACCAAATCACTGACATCAATATCTGTCGCAGTAGTGATTCCACTGACAGTCACAGGAGAACTTGAATCAGAATCTGCTCCATTACCTAGCTTACCACCATCCCCTCTACCCCAGCATTTGATGGTACCGTCACTGATTAAGGCACAGACATGATTTGCACCCGCAGCAACCTTAGTGACGTTACTTAATCCAGGCACGGTTGTTGGGAAATTTCGTTGGGTGGTTGTGCCATCACCGATCTGGCCATTTGTATTTTTACCCCAGCATTTGACAGTACCATCATTGATCAATGCACAACTGAAGTAAGTGCCTCCTGTGAGTTGAGTCACATTGTCTACCCCTGCGTAAGCAACACGATTTGTTGCCCAACTGGTACCACCTCCGCCAAGTTGCCCATAAGAACCATAACCCCAACACGCAGGAGTCGTATTATCTAGCAAAGCACATCCATGTTTTGCTCCAACACCCAAACTATACGCCGTGTATGTATTGGATTCATCCAAGAGTTGTCCGGCTGTTGAACCCAATGAGCCAGATTCATTCCAACCCCAACAGTAGGCAGAATTATTGTCAAAAAGAGCACAGGATAAGTTCTGTGAGATAGCAAGAGATTGGACACTCTGGAGTCCATTGAGGACAGGAACACCAGTGGTATTATCGTTTGAAGTGCCATCAACCGTTATCGGGCCTGTGCAGGAAGCACCAGCAGAATCACAATTGTCATCACCCCAGCAATATAAAGTTTTGTTCACATCATTATCCACATAACAGGAATGGGTATCTCCCAACGCAATCTCATTGACCTCCTCCACTAGTAAAGAATCTGTGGCAGTTGAAGTGAATGTTTTATCCGCCAAAGAGGCATAAGAAGCATCAACGCTACTTGTGACAGAAAAGGTGATAATTTAATTTTGGTTGTTATCAACCAAGGCATCTTGTACTGCAGTTAATGTAACTGTTTGGGCTGTGCTAAAGTTTCCAGAAGAGAAGGTCATTGAGTTTGGAATGACTGTAATTTCACTTACATCAGAAGACGTAATTGAGATTGTAACATCAGCTACTGGCTCTGAAGACAATGTAATGTCTAAAGTATCCGTTTTGGATTCCATCGGTGCAGTACTACCATTAGTTTCTGTAACAGTAATGCCGACTGTATCATCATCAGTAGTTGTGACAGAGATAGTCTTATCAGCTAGTGCCTCATAACTTTCATCAGTACTCTGTGAATCATTGAAAGTCAGTGTAATTGTAGAAGAAATGTTTCCATCGTCTAAATTGTCATTGATCCCTGTGACCGTCACCGTCTGAGCAGTGGTGTAATTATCTGAAGAAAAAGTCAGTGAACTTGGAGAGACAGTCACTTCTCCCGTATCACTTGAACTGATGTCAACGATCACATTACCATCGGGTACTCGTGCTGCCAACACAACAGTAAAAGTGTCCGTTGATCCAGATTCGCTAACCGTCGTGCTGCTACTGGTTTCTATAACTGTCCAAGAACCAATTGGTTTTTTTGTAGTGACTTCATTATCACAGGACATTGGTGAAGCTCCTATTTCACATGGGCTAGGAGGACTACAAGCTGCAATGAATAGTATTACAACCAAGATAAGAAGCTTTGGTTTGTTCATCATTAAGATATGTAAAAGAGTTGAAGATATTCTTTAATTCGTGACCAGTTTCAATCTCATTTTTTCTTGTAGTTAAAACGGACTTCCCGTGTTTTGCATCGTGCTGTATGGGGTCGAGGTATTGCCCAGCCCTAACTGCCTATCAACATTCACTCCCCAACAGTACACCTGGTTGTTCTCCTCGTTGTATGCACATGCTGAAGACTGTCCAATCGCTACATCATCAAAAGTATAAGTTGAACCCCAGCCATTCGTTTCTGTTACTGTAACTGGGGTTGAAGAAGCAGTTGTTGACCTATCACCTAGATAGTAATTGCCCCAACATTTCAGATCAAAGCGTTTATTTACAGCAGCACAAGCTGTCCCGTCTCCGAGATAGATATCCAAGGCATCAGTGATATTTTGAACTTGGACGGGGTAATCTCTGCTTGTTGTTGTTCCATCACCAAGCTGTCCGTTGCTATTTGCTCCCCAACACCAAACTGTTCCATTATCAGTCAAGGCGCAGGTTGTCTGAGAGTAGGCTTCAATCTGAATGAAATTGGTGATGCCACCGGATACAGCAACAGGCAACGAAGAGCCAGCACCACCAGTGACCCCACCAGTATTGGGAGCATTGTCTCCAAGCTGGTTGCTATTATCCCTACCCCAACACCAAGCAGTGCCATTATCAACTACAGCACAGAGATGATCTTGTCCTGCCGCTAGATCAACAACATCTGTGATGCTTGGTGTTTTAAGACCCGCAGTAAATCCCTCTGTTCCATCTCCAAATGCCCCATACTGGCCATATCCCCAGCAACTGACTGTTCGATCTGAATTCAAGGCACATCCACCCTCTCGATGAATTGCCAGATCATAGAAGGCTCCAGCAGAATGAGAGAGCCTCCAAATGCTTGAACTATTCATTACCCTGAAACCGTTGCCGTATTTGATTCTTCCCCAGCAAGTCGTATTATCTCTGGTTGAATTCATCACACAATTAGTATTTCGCTTGGATTGCACTTGAAATGGACTTGTAGGAATCACTGAAGGCATCGCAATCGGTGTTGAAGTTGAGTTGTCCCCCAAATGTGTTGTGTTATCTGGAGCAGTGTCTGAGATTCTTGGATAGATTGGACCTGACCCGACTGTGACTGCCGCAGAATTGGACAGGTTGGTATCGCATTTCCCATAGTTATCTCCAGCGCAAGTATCATCACCCCATGCGTAAACAGTCTCTGTCGTATTATCGACAGCGATATAATACTTGAGACCCGCAGAAATAAGGCTGTCTTGTTGCCGACCCGTTCTGGAGTCATTGATGGTAGCTGTAATAGATTGGCTTCCCAAAGCCGCATAAGAGGCATCAACAGAACTTGATATCGATACCGTCACACCTGACCAACGAACACCATCAATAATATTATCTTCTACAGCAGTGATGGTGATCTCTTGAGGGGTTGACCAATCACTAGCTGTAAAGGTTAAGGAACTTGGTGATATGGTAGCTTCTCCAGTGTCTGTAGAGGTAATGCTCAGGACAACATTTGCCAACGGTTCACTGGTTAAAACAATAGAAAGATTGTCAGTGCCTCCTGATTCAGTAACAGAAGTAGAACTGTTCGTCTCTGTGCTGGTGAATCCCAGTGATTCACCAGCATCCGTATTGATGACGGTGACAGTTTGATTATCTAATGCATTGTAGGTGGCGTCGGAGGAGTTATCTACGGAGATCGTGATCAATACTGTTTGAGAACCGTCTGCAAAATCATAATTTACTCCGGTGATGGTGACGGTTTGAACTGCTGACCAGTTACTCGATGTAAATGTGAGCGTACTTGCAGAGATAGTAGCTTCGCCAGTGTCATTATCAGAAAGATTAATCACGACATTGCTCTCAGGTTCTGAGTCCAACTTGATCGTAAAACTGTCTGTATTGAGAGTTTCGCTGACGCTTGCTGTGGTTTTGGAGAGGCTAACGCCAGGAGCAGGAGGTGGGGGTGGATAAATGGTGCTTTCAGCAGCGATAGTTTCCAGATCATCAGGCACAAAGCAACCAACTGGCAGCCAACATAGACTGATGAGGAGCAGGATTGGTCCTCGCTTCTTGAATATTTCAGCAACTTATTTGCTCATTCCTTCATTCGCGATAGTTCTCTTCAAACTTTGGATTCGGTCTTCTAGCCCGGAGAACATGGACTTAGAATGATGCTGACCTAACTGGTTGAGTGGCGGAGATTCGTTGTAAGAAAAATATATTTTGTCTAAATGATGTAACATATTTCTTATTTTCTATCATAATCTGATAAAAATTCGCAATGAATTCTCATTCTTCCGTTGAGACTCTGGACTTTCTGATTGAATTGAAACGAATTAATCCCAAATTCATACCGAAAAGTGTGATCAACAGAAATTGACGTTGGTTGAGCGGAAGAGAATCAAAAAAAGCAGGAAGAATTTGGCAAAGTTGCTGGAAGGAAGCCAATGAAGCGCTAAGAACGCCAAGTTGAAATTGGTTATTCAAAAGTCAAAAAAACTCGCCCTCGGGTCGATGGGAGCGATTGGAACTCTCTCCCAATTCCAAACAAGCATGAATGCTGTACTTGCGGCTGGTTCCAAGCGTGTCTGGCCCAGATTTTCATAGTTGAAGGTTCGGCTCTCCAATCAATACCTAGTGAATCGTAAAATGTTCAGGCTGCTTAAACTTCCAGATCCTCAAGGCGAATGAATTCAACAGGAAGTTTTATCGATGAAGAGTCTGGGTTCCAGTTCCAGATCAGCAGTAACGTGTTGCTCTGTTCGAGCTGGAGTTCAGTCTTTCCTAAACCGGCATAGGCAAATGACCGAGTTTCCAGAAAATAATTTTGAGAAAAACCGATCCAGAATCGTTTGGCGATCTCAAAGAGAATGTTGGCCCCGTAGGCTCCGATATCTGTGAACCCTGTTTTTTTCGGGAAAGCTCTTTGGGTTCCGTCTTTCGCCGTGTGAGCCAAGCGGAAGCTGCCTTGCCCCAGGCCATAGCCTGCATAGGGCTGAATATGTAGAAAATCACGGATCAACCAGTCATAACCAAACGAATAAAGAAGGCTAAGACTGCGATACTCCAAATCGTAGGTTTGGCTGTTGCTCTGCCCTCCCATGATTGAAAATTCCTGATTGATCAGGTGTAGCCCACTGAATAGGTTTGTTTTGGCATTGCGCTCCTGCCAAAAGGTCAGTTCCTGTTGAGAACCATCCAGACCAACTGCAAGATCGTGATCTTGAATTGAAAAACTAGCCTAGGTTTCTCCAAACCCCAGCCAACTCAACTCTCTCTCGTTTGAAATGATGCCTTGTGCCTCACGTTGAGCTGAAAACCGGAAGATCACAGCTACAAAAAAAGTTAATGGGGTGCGGAAAAGCCAGAGGAGATTCATTCAGTTGAGTAATGAAAAGAGTTAACCCTTCAGTAAAATTGATTTATCGCAGTCCCGTGCAGCAACTAAGCCGGTAAAAACCCTGCTCAGGTCATCAAAATGACACAAAGACATCAGCCTGGGGGAGATGCCGGATCATCAAACTCTATGATAGGTCTTGCTGGTGTTCAGATTATGTTGAACTTGGAAGGCTAGTGCTGATCCGCTTCTTCTGGAAAGAAACAAGCAGCGGCAGGAAGTTTTTCAGGGAGGAGCGGGGGTTCTTGGCGGCAGTGATCTTGCGCTTTCCAACATCTAGGGGCAAAGGCACAGCCGGTTGGCACATCGAGCGGGGAGGGAAGCTCTCCTTCGAGCTTGATCCGTTGTTTCTTGGCTTTTGGATCAGCAATCGGCGTCGCCGAGAGCAGAGCCTTGGTGTAAGGGTGTTGAGGACGTTGGAAGATGTCGTCCTTGGTACCGTGTTCCACAGGTCGTCCTAGATACATGACGATCACCTCATCGGCCATGTGACGCACCACAGATAGATCGTGACTAATGAACAGGTACGCCAGACCAAGTTGATCCTAAAGGTCGGTCAACAGGTTCAAAATCTGGCTCTGAAAGGAGAGATCCAAGGCAGAGACGGGCTCATCGAGCACCAGCACCTTGAGATTGAGCATCAGCGCTCGGGCCACTGCAATCCGCTGGCGTTGCCCGCCTGAAAACATGTGTGGGTAGCGCTCGAAGTGTTCTGGTCGCAGACCTACCCGCTGCATTATCTCCAGTGCTTGCTGGGTCCGCTCGGATGCTGAAAACTCTGGGCGATTGATCTTCAGCGGTTCTTCTAAAATCGAACCGATCCGTTGTCGCGGATTCAAGGAACCGTAGGGATCTTGAAAGACAATCTGCACACTTTCTCGCAAACGTCCCCAGCTTTCTGTAGTGGCTGGCTCCCCGTTGATTTCCAATGCTCCTGCTGTGGGTTCCTCAATCATCGTCACCAACCGCGCCAAGGTGGATTTTCCAAAACCCGATTCCCCCACCACCGCGAGAGTCTTGCCAGCTTGCTGACGGAAGTGGGCCTCCGTCAATGCTTGAGTGATCCTGGGTGGACTGAACAGGTGGCTCTTGACTTCATAATGTCGAGAGAGCCCCTGCGCCACTACGACGGTATCCGTGTTCATTTGTCAACCCCCTCCATCGGTAGAGGAAAGTGACAGCGGGCAAAAGCATCTTTGACCCCTAGCGAGTAGGTTTTGTTTGCTGGCTCTCTATTTGGCGAACTGACATCGCGTTGCAAAGAGACAACCTGCCGGCCGATCAAATTGACCCGGTACGACTCCTGGAATTGTTAGTATGTGCCTACCGGTCGCCCGCTCTGTAAGTGCTGCCAACAAGGCAGCTGTGTAGGGGTGTCGTGGAGTTTCAAACAAGGATGAGACGGGTTGTTCTTCCACTTTCTGCCCTGCGTAATGTACCTGCACCCAAAGGGATCGTTGCGTAGGACACAGGTGATGGCAGAGAGAGTCCGCTCAAGTCTGAACTGATCCGACCTTTCCGAGCGAACCAGGAGGAAACGGATGCTGTGATTGTGTTTCTGGAAGGTTTGACGGATCAAGGATTTCTCAGTGACCCCGCTTTGCCAATCCTTCTCCTCAGAATCATCCAGCTCAGGGTATTCCCGCAAGGGATAGATAAGAATGAAAATTGGCTACTTTCCTTTTTGCAGTGAAGGTAGCCGAGCTGCTGGACGTGAGAGATCTTCGATTGCGCAATGCTGAAGCTTTCACTGGCAGATTTTTCAGAGCTGGGCTATGAAGCTGGACATTGAAAATTAAACAGGAACAAGTTCCGTTTTCCCTTGTTCTCACTTGGCTTCTAGGATCAGAAGACAGGTCTCTTCATCAGAAAGTCTCAACCATGATTAATCTTGAAAACACCAATTTACAAATATCACCACTCTGTCTTGGCGGCAACGTCTTTGGCTGGACCGCTGATGTCACCAATTCAGAGGCGGTGCTCAGTCACTTTGTCGAAAATGGCGGCAACTTCATTGATACAGCTGATATGTACTCACAATGGGGAGACGGACACGTGGGTGGAGAATCAGAGAGGATCATTGGCAACTGGCTCAAGTCCAGAGCTGACCGCAGTTCCTTGGTGATTGCGACCAAGGTTGCCAAAATGGACAAACGCCGAGGATTGTCTGCACAGAACATTCGTGCCGCTTGTGAGGAGTCGCTGCAGAGACTGCAAACGGATTACATCGACTTGTACTATGCTCACGAGGACGACCCGAAGACCCCGATTGAAGAGACCTTGGGAGCCTTTGATGCGTTGGTTCAAGAAGGCAAGGTGCGCTACATCGCCGCTTCAAACTTTACAGCTCCTCGCTTACAGGAATCAATCGAAATTGCCAAAAAAGCAGGCCTTGTTTGCTATGTGGCTGCCCAGGACCACTACAACCTGCTGGAGCGAGACTATGAAACCTCCCTTCGGCCCACACTGGCACAAAATTCACTCAGTCAATTGCCCTACTTTGGCTTGGCTCGTGGTTTTTTGACCGGCAAGTATCGACCTGGGAAAAGCGTCAGTTCTGTACGCTCTGGAGGAGTGGCTGGCTATCAGAATGCTCGTGGCTGGAATCTATTGGCTCAACTGGATGAACTAGCCCAGCACCATCAAACAACAGTGTCAGCTGTGGCCTTGGCCTGGTTGCGTGCTCAACCGACTGTCGCCGCTCCGATAGCCTCGGCTCGTAACCTTGAGCAACTCAAGGAAATTTTACCAGTGGTCGAACTCTCTACTGAGGAATTGCAGACGTTGACCAAGGCTTAAGATGTTCAAAAATTTTAATCAGGGTTTACTTCTCATCAGTCTTGCAAAAGCCACAATCAAACTAGATTTGCATTGTCGTAACGGATTGTGGGAGGAGGAAACGTCTTAGAAAATGGGTGGAAGAATTGTTGAATTTGAAAAAGTTTAGAAAATACTGAGAAAAAGAGAGCGATTGACTAACGGTGAAAGAGCCACAACAGCGTCGAAAGGGTGATCGGTGCCAGTAACGTGGTGATGAGCATTGCGTTGCTGGCCAGAGCGACATTGACCTGATAACGAGAAGCGAACAGATAGGGGGTCACCCCAACGGGTTGAGCCGCAATCAGAATCGCCACATGCACCCAGAGTCCGTACTCCAACTGAAAAACTACTAGTGCTAGGAAAGCAACAATCATTGGTTGCAGGAGTAGTTTTGCCAACACCACCATCCCCATGTCCCTCCAGCGTCCAGCTATCTGAAACCGAGTCAGTGTCGCCCCCAAAGCAAACAGCGAGCATGGAGTGACTGTATCCCCCATTAATTCGGCGACAGGATCCAGTGACTCCGGTAATTGGAGGTTGAACAGATTCATCAGAATTCCGGAGACCAGGCTCAGGATGATTGGGTTGGTGGCAATACCCCGCAAGGCATTTCGGGTAACTTTGGAGAGCGAGGCATTGCGCCCCTTGGCAATTTCCATCAAAGTCGTGATCACCGGCAGGAGTAACGTCGAATGCAGACTGATGATCAGGAACAAGGGCACGGTTGCCTCTTCACCAAACGCCATCAAGACTACTGGGATGCCCAGCAAAACTGTGTTTGGAAACGTGCTTGTGAAGCCATGCATTGCGCTGTCTTTAAAATCTCGTCTTAGCAAAGTCCGACAGCTTAGAAAGCCCAGTGTCATTACGCTAAACGAAGCTCCATCGTAGGAGAACAGAAAGGCCCAAGGTACTTGGTCAGGCAATGAGGAGCGGGAGATCGTCTGCACCAACATCACCGGAACCGCAAAGTGGTAGGTGAAATCACTTAGACCATCCACGGTAGATTCCTTGACCCAGTTGAGCTTGGATGCACCATAGCCCATACCAATGATCGCGAAAACTGGGAAGATGACGTCAAAGATGGGATTCAATCGCACAACCTTAGGGAAGTTAGTCTGGGGGAAGGGCTAACTAGTTCTGGCGAACTTTCAAACTATGGTTGCTGGAAGAGTAGACAACAATCGGAGAATGTACAAAGGGATCAAGTGTTTTTGGTTAGCGCTTTCCCCTCTGGATTGAAGAGATGAACATATTCAGGAAGAAATCGCATGCGGACCTTGGTTTCTTCTTCTAAGAAAGAGTTGCCATTCTTGCGCACCAGGACAGTGGTTCCTGCTTCCAGATCCACATGCAGGAAACTGTCTGCCCCAAGACGTTCCACCACAGCGATTTTTCCGTGCACTGGCCCTTCAGAATCCAGTTCGATGTGCTCTGGTCGAATACCCATTTGGACAGCAGTTTCTGCTGCTCCTGTCGGAGTTCGATCGGTCTTCAACTCAGAGCCGTCTTCCAGGCGAAACTGCCCTTCACCGAATCCTTTTCCGTTGAGAATGTTCATCATTGGAGAACCAATGAAGGTCGCCACAAAAAGGTTTGCAGGGTTCTCATAGAGCTCCAATGGGGTTCCAATTTGTTCGATTTGCCCCTCTGAGAAAACTACTATCCGGTGGGCCAAGGTCATCGCTTCCACCTGGTCATGAGTGACATAGACCATCGTGCTTCGTAGACGTAGGTGTAGACGAGCAATCTCTACGCGCATCTGTACCCGCAGAGCCGCGTCCAGGTTGGAAAGAGGTTCATCAAAAAGGAAAGCCAGGGGAGCCCGTACAATCGACCGTCCGATAGCAACACGCTGACGTTGACCACCCGAGAGCTCCTTGGGTAGACGATCAAGCAGGGGTCCCAACTGCAATACATTGGCGGCTTCCTTGACAGCAGCAGCCACTTGTTCCTTTGGCTCTCCAGCCATTTTCAGAGGGAAGCCCATGTTGTCACGCACTGTCTTGTGAGGGTAGAGGGCATAGGATTGAAAAACCATTGAGAGGCTGCGTTCTGCAGGGGGCAATCCGGTGACGTCTTGATCTCCAATGATGATCTGTCCTTCTGTCACTTCTTCGAGGCCCCCGATCAAGCGGAGCATGGTAGACTTGCCGCATCCAGAAGGTCCAACGAAGACAACGAATTCACGGTCTTCGATTTCAAGATCGACTCCTCTTATGACCTCAACTTCCCCAAAACTTTTGTGTACATCACGCAACACAATGCCTGCCATAAAGCCTCAAGAAAAACGATTCAAGAAAGTCATTTGGAACTTTTTCATTAACCTCAACCCTTCACACTACCAGCTGTCAAACCCTTGACCAGAAAGCGTTCGGCCCAGAGGAAAAGAATCAAAATAGGCACGGTGGAGATCACGGCTCCAGCCATCAGGTGCTGTCGGGGAACTTCTGAAGAATTCAACGAAACAACTCCTCGAGGGAGCGTGAAGATGCTCGGATCATCTAAAAACATGAACGCAAACAGAAATTCATTCCAGGCAATCATGAACACGTATAACCCCAATGAAGCTAGTGCCGGTATGCTCAGGGGCATGGTTACCTGTCGGATAGCGACCATGCGCGAACAACCGTCCATCAAGGCTGCTTCTTCCAACTCTGGCGGAATGCCACGAAAGTAGCCCTGCAGCATGTATAACGCTACAGGTAGCGTGGTCGCAGGGTAAACGATCAATAGCCCCAGTAAGCTGTTTCGTAGGCCCAATTGAGAAAAAATCACGTAGAGCGGGATCACCAAGACAATGGCTGGGACCAGATAAATCAGCAGAATGGAGCGAGAGAGCACCTTGCGCCCTTGGAAGCGTAGCCGGGCCACAGCGTAGGCCCCCGGTATGGCAAACAGCAGCGTCAGTACAACCGTAGCCAGTGAGACAATCGCAGAAACCCCAATGTAGCGGCCAAAATTGAAATCTCTGAACAATTCAACGTAGGAACGGAAGATTGCCCAGCCGTCCTGTCTCCAGTTAGGCATCAAATCCAGTGGATTCATCAAGAGCGCTTGCTGTGACTTCAGGCTGGTCATCAGCATCACATAGAATGGCAGCACTACAAGCACTGTAAAGAAGAGAAAGCCAAATACCTGAAGGCTGGAGAGGATGCATAGTTCCCAGCGTCGTCGATTGAGAACACCCGGACCCAATGTACGAAAACTGAAGACCAGTACGATTACTAACAGAAAAGATCCCAGCAGAGCTCCCAGACTTTGCAGCAGCGGATTTGCTTCCGAATTTTGAAATGGGGTATCAGTAGCGAGCAAGTGGAAGAGCAGAGAGATGCCAAGTATGAAGCCTCCAATCAGACCGCGAGTTCTACGTTCTATGGGAATCAGGCCCCATATCCCAGCAACCAAACCGCAAATGGTGATCTGAGCACTGCTAGGTACTAGCCCTGTTCCTTCAAACAGCGAGAGCCCTGCGGCCAGGAGCGCAAAAATCAAGAAAGCCCAGATGACCCCAAGTCCCAGACTTGTGAACAGCAGCGTCTGCCACTGACGAGCAGTCACAGGCCCTCCTCCGCAGGCAAACTACGAAAATAAGCCAAAGCAAACAGGCCTAACAAAAATGAAATCACGACTGCCACCGCGCATCCAGCACCGAGATTGTTGATCGCAAAAGCCTGTTCATAAACACTGACGGTCAGAGTGCGTGTACCAGCTGCTCCCCCGGTCAAGAGAAAGATGTCGTCAAATTTGTTGAAGGTCCAAATGAAGCGCAACAAAAATAAGACCGCCAGGATTCCGGCTAACTGAGGTAGCCAGAGTTCCCAAAACTTTTGAAAGGGGGTTGCTCCATCCATTTCTGCAGCTTCAAACATATCCTGTGAGACGGATTGCATCCGAGCTAGAATGAAAAGAAAAGAAAGAGTGAAATAGCGCCAAACTTCGAAGGCGATGACCATCAACAAGGCTAGGGGAATGGGTAGATTCAACCCAAAAAGCTCCACTTCGGTCCAGCGAATCCCAAAGAAATTGATCGGAGTCTCTATGGCGCCCATTTGAAGGAGTAAGGCATTCAAGGCTCCTGAATTGGGATCCAGCAGCACCAGCCAGGTGAAGGCCATAGCAATCACGGGTGCTACGTAGGGAAAGAGAAAGAGTCCCCGAAAGATCATGCGCCCAGGGAAAGAGAGGTTGAGCAATTGAGCCGCAAACAGACCCACAATAATTGCTCCCAGTGTTCCCAGGACCGTATAGGCGAAAGTCACCAGCAAGATGGCTTCAAACTCACGCATCGCGAAGACGTCCATAAAGTTTTCAAGCGTAAAGTTACTGCTGAGCAACTTGTTTGAACTCTCGCCGGTAATGGTCGGTGGAGTCTTACGAGGATCTTCTCTCTCGGCAAGCCAGTCCGCTGTGATCTGAGCTTCTAAGCGCAATTTTTCATTTTGTGCAGGTTCCCAGTCACCCAACTCACAGTGTAGCGCACGTCCAGCCAATTGGCAGCGGTTGTCTAATTCTGCGATCAGAAGTCCCTTGGGCAGGTTATCTTTCAGGACCACCTTACGCACCCATTCTGTTTGGGAGGAATTTCTTAAGCGATATTCCAAGCGAAAGGTCTCTCCGGCAGCCTGAATGTCTTTTAGGCCCCGAGTGCGCTCTCGGACAAAGATTTCTGGGGGGCGAAGATCTGCGAGGGTAACAGGCTTGAAGCTGATCCAGAACGTAGCCAGCAGTGGGAAGAGAACAATCGCAAAAACAATAAGAACAGTAGGGAGCAACAACCCCAAGGCAAGGCGTTGCTCCCTTCGGGCCAGAGGCCCGAGCTTGGATTTACTCAGTACTGACACAGGGCCAATCCTGGGTTGATCAATTGACCTGAGCCAATTCTTGGTTCATGAGCTGGACAGTTGCTGTGGCACTGCGCTCTCCGTCAATGAACTCTCGTACCAAGCGGTTGAGCACCTTGGCGTTGACGATTCGTGAAGCCAAAGCCAACTGTCCCTCACGAACGCCCCAGCGGTTGGCAGTTTCCAGACCGGCTGCAATCGAAGAGATGACTTCTGCTGGATAGAGATCAGCCAGCGGTGCCTTGCGGTCAACTCCCACAGGTAGTTTGGACCAGGCATCCAAGTAAAGCCCCGGATTCTTGGAATCACCACGGCGAACAGGAAACTTCCCTTCTGGGGCGATGCTCAGCGTCTGCTCATAGCCGTCTGTCATGCTGAATCGAACAAAGTCCATTGCATTGTCAGTGTCAGCGTCTGCAGTGATGCCGAAGTATCGAATATCCGCCCAGGCAGCACCATCAGGATTGGACGGACCAGCTAGAGTAGTGATCACACCCGTCTTGGAGGCAAGTTCCTTACTGGTTGGGTCACTGTTGATGGTAGGCGGAGCGCTGTCGCGCAGTCCAGCCAACTCGTCAAGAATGAAGGGAGACCAAATGATCATGGCCGCTTCGCCTGCGAAATACATTGCCCTGGACTGCTGCCAGTACAATTCTCCTTCAGGAGAGGCATCCTGAATTTTTTTGTAGAATTTCAAGACCTCAACAGTCGCCTTCTCATCAAGTTCCTGTAGTCCTTGTTGGTTCACAGGACTCACTCCATTAGATAAGAAGACATGCTCCAACACCTGGCTCATGAAGGCTTCGTCAATCTTGTTTGGCGCCACAAAGCCATACATCGAAGGTGGGTTGTGCAGTTTCTCAAGTGCTGCCTCGATGTTGGCATAACTGTTTGGTGGATTCAGACCATGGGCTTCGAAGAGATCTTTACGGTAGACCACCAGCTGTGTCCAGCCATCAACAGGTACAGAGGCATAACCACCACGAATTGCGGCCATGTCCAAGGCACCCGGAGAGAAGGTACTAGCGCGAAGACCATAAATGACCTCAGTTGCAGCTTCTGTATCTAACAACCCAGACTCCGCCCAAGGCAAAGCATATTGAAGAGGGTGATAGATCACATCCGGCAGATCACCAGCGGCAAAAGCAGCAGTCGCTCGGGTCCCTAAATCTTTTTCTGAGATGGGAATTACCTCAACGCTCACCCCTGTTTGACTTTTGAAATCAGCTGCCATTTGCTCTTGCTTGGCAAGTCGATCTGGTTGTTCTTCAGTGGTCCAAAAGCGCAGGCTCTGAGCGAAGGCTTCTCCATGAGTAGGAAGGTTCCTGCCAAAATTGCCAGGGCACTTTGGCTCCCTCTACGAATCCATGTTTTCATCATGTTACTCTCTCAAGAGGTGTTTAGGGTCAACTTAGACCCAGTCAGAGATCTCTCCGCTATACTCCTGAATGATTACGGAGAGCACGATTGTTCGTTGCTTGGTCAACGAAGCACGAACAGAGAATTAGAGCCCAATGGCTCTAAGACATCATTAGCCACTTGTCAGTTTCTCAACGATTTTTCAGTCATTCTGTGAAGTTTCTCCTGAGATGACAGCAGCCTTTTACGATTACGGATGAAAGTCGCCAATTCAGAGGAGGTGAAACGGACTGGCCCATCAGAGCCCCGCTCCAGCAACACCGCCATGGTCAGCGTTCCAGAAACCTTGGCTCCTTTTTCGTGGATTAACTGCATCAATTTGACTCCACATTGGAAGCCGGCCTCATATTGATCCACTTCGAAAGTGGTTAAACCCGGTTCGCTGAAGTCTCCCTCTGGAATTCCTTCGTATCCGATCACGGAAATATGCTCACCAGGGATCAACTCTAATTGTTTGATAGCCCGAATTACCCCAAGTGCAGAGAGGTCCAAGGCACAAAGGAAACCCGTTGGAGGTTGTGGGGATTTCAGCAATCTTATCGCGCACTCCAACCCATCTGGCACCGTAGTGATGTTCTCAAAAATTTGCAGTTGAACGTCCTCTCGTTCGAATTCCTGGATGCCGAGTTCCACACCCTTTCTACGGAGGCTGTTATAAAATAGCGGAGCATCTCCTCCCAGAAATGCTAAGTGTCGGTGCCCAAAAGCCAATAAGCGGGCTGTTGCTCTGCGGAAGCACTCGACCTGATTGATATCAAACCAGGAGTACTGGGTTAGGTTCTCTGTTTGTCCGTAGAGCACCAGAGGAGCCTTCAATTGATCAAGGATCTGAATGCGTGGATCGTCATGCATCGTTCTAGGCAGGATAAATCCATCAACCTTGCGTTGAACAAACAGATCACGATGAAGCTCAACCATTTCTGCATCAGATTGTGCAGTTGCCACCGTCAATGTATAGCCCTGCTTGGCAATCGAAGTGGAGATCCCATTGATGAACTGCATTAAAAATGGACGACTCGCAGCCCGAGATTTTGGCAGCAGGATCAAGCCAACTGAGCGAGCCAAACCCGTTTTGATTCCCTGGGCTACCGCGGAGGGTTGATAGCCTAATTTCTTTGCAGCTTGCTGAACTCGCGCTACCGTCGAGGCAGAAACATCAGCGTAGCCCCGTAGTGCTCGGGAAACCGTCCCTTTAGAAATCCCTAAATGATCTGCAAGATCTTGAATGGTGACTTTCATAATCGCTAATTGAGTTGCCGAAACCGGTTTCGTGAAAAGTGACTTCCAAAACCGGTTTTGTCAACCAAAAAAATCTTAAAAGTGAAAAAGTTTATTTACGGATTTAAGCTAAAGATCTGCTAGCTTTTGAAATTGTGGAGATCTGCTAAAAGGGCTATGGACTCTTGGGAAAGCTGTTAGCAGGTTTGGTTTCCTCGTTCTCTTTGGGTTCCTCCTTCGATTCTTTTGCACTCAAAGTAGGCTCAGGTAAATTTCTTCTTGTTTCGAAGTAAGCAGAGGCAATGATTCCCGAGGGTACCGCAAAGACACCGATACCGAGAAGTGCTACGAGAGAGCCCAACAATTGTCCAATGAAACTCGTAGGGGTAGCTCCACCAAATCCTGCTGTAAATGGAGTGCTGACTGCCCAAGACATAACTCTGAGAATGCTTCCAAACGCATCTGGATTTTCATGACGTTCTGCATAGTACATCATGCTGGATACGACAAAGAGCAGGCAAATCATCACAATCAGTGACTTGACGATTTCCAGTAATTTTTCTCTGAGTGTTCGCTTTAGATCATCAAAGGCCCTGGCGTAATGAAATCGCCGATAGATGCGAAGCAAGCGAAGTATTCGTAAAAACCGTATATCGGCAATGCCGTGCAGAAAAAAAGGTAGAATTGCCAAGAAGTCCATCAAGGCATAGGGGGTCAGTAGGTAGCGGATGCGCCCATGCTGACTAGCAAACTTTGTAACTGCAGGGCAGGCATAGAGTCGAAGCAAAAATTCTAAGGTAAAAATAGTGACGGAAAAGGCATCAAACCAGAAGAAGGTGTCCCCGTATTCTGCTTCAAACTCACTGTCCGTTTCCAGTACGTAGATCAGCAGGTCTAGTCCGATCAGGACAATTACCAGCCGATCCACCCACTTGCCAACGGGGGTCTCATGGTTTTCCAGGATTCTCCAGATCAGTTGCTGCCGCTTTTTGACTTCTTCATCCATCGTCAATTCCTCTACTGATTGTTGGCGATCTATTTCAATCTAGAGTTTGTCCACAGTGTCCACAGATTTTCTGGGAGGTCTTCTCTGAAGTTTTGGTAGATTCGACAGGTTCATGTGACTCTGCAAAGCCTGCAGCCAGAATTCCAGTTGGAATGGCAAACAAGCCAATCCCGATGATGGCTGAAGTGGCTCCTAGGAAGCGACCCATAGTAGTGATCGGAGTCACATCCCCATAACCCACAGTGGTCAGTGTAGCGACTGCCCACCACATGGACTCGACGATGCTACCAAATTTATCAGGTTGCGCTTCGTGCTCTGCATAGTACATCAGGGTTGAGGTTACAAAGAGCAGGGATAGCATCACGATCAGCGAAGAGAGTAGCTCTTCTGATTTGCCAGCAAAAATCTGGGTCAACCTTTGTAGAGACAGTGAGTAGTGGAAGCCTTTCAAAAATCGCAGGACCCTGAGGATTCTCAAGAAACGAGCATCGAAGGCAAAGAAGCTAAAGATCAATTGCAGATAGAAAGGCAGAATTGCCAATAAATCGACCAATCCATGCAGAGTGAATAGGTAGCGTAACCTTCCAAACTTGTCGGAAAATCGCTGTTCTGATGGACAAGCATAGAGTCGAGCAGCCAATTCAATCGTAAAAATGCCAATGGAAATTGCGTCAAAGGTGCGGAACCAATGACCGAATTCGGCAGCAAGATCGGGATCAGTTTCCAAAACGAAGGCAATCAGGTTCAGACTAATCAGCGAGATGATAAACTTATCAAACCAGTAGGCCTCCTGGGTTTCGTGCATCTCTACGATCTCCCAGATTCTTTGTTGTAGTGTCATGGTTCCTCTCGATGAAACACTAGGGTGAATGGGCTCACAGACTCTTGGGAGGTGGGTGATACTGAAGATGCTGCAAAGAGTCGAGGCAGACGGAGTTTGGAGGAGTAACAATGGAAAATTTGTAGTCTGAATTAACACGGGGATTGACAAGCAAAAAGTCCAAAATTACTCTGTTAGGGCTTCGTTAGGGGTGGTGGCTTGGCTGCCTGAGAGAAACCCTTGGAACCTGATCCGGATAATGCCGGCGAAGGAAAACGATGCCTCCCGCTGCACTTTCTCTAGTGCTTGCGTACCGCATCTCCGATTCTTTGCATTTCTCCCCGTCGAAGCGTGATCCAGTGACTCAGGATGGTGGGTTTTCATCAATCAAGAGTCATTTTTTTTCAACTCCTTGTTGAGGAACACGCTCGTGCTCAAACAAAAACTATCTCGCTGGCTTGCCGGCATGCTACTTTCGACGACCCTTGCGCTGCCTGCATTTGCTCAAGACCTAGTGGTCTACACCTATGACTCCTTCAATACTGAATGGGGTCCGGGACCTGTGGTCTTCAAGGCTTTTGAGGAACAATGTTCTTGCAAGGTCCAAGTGATTGCACCGGGCGATTCGGGTTCGATACTCAGTCGCACGATCCTGGAAAAAGCCAATCCCAAAGCGGATGTGCTGTTGGGTGTCAATGACAGTGAACTGGCCAAGTCTTTCAAGCATGATCTCTGGGAGCCGTATCGCTCCCCCAACCTGGATCGTGTTCCTGAAGATCTGCGGCTTGATTCTGAATACCGCGTCACTCCCTTTGACTATGGCTACATTGCTTTCGTCTACGACTCAGAACGGTTAACCTCACCGCCAACGAGTCTAGCTGATCTGAGTGATCCACGTTTTGCAGGCAAGGTCGTGATTCAGAGCCCAAAGACCTCCTCACCTGGCTTGTCAATGCTCCATTGGACCGTTGCGGTTTATGGAGAAGAGGGCTATTTGGAATATTGGGATCGTTTGCGTCCGAACCTGCTAACGATCACAGACGGTTGGTCTTCAGCATATGGAATGTTCACCAAGGGTGAGGTGCCGATTGTGCTAAGCTACGTTACCAGCCCAGCCTACCACGTAGAGTATGAGCAGACGGAGCGCTACAAGGCACTGGATTTTCCGGAGGGTATGTTCCGTCAGGTTGAATTCGCGGGGATTCTCAAGGGTGCTAAGAACCAGCAGCGAGCCCGAGAATTTATTGACTTCATGCTCACCTCTGGCTTTCAGGATGTGATTCCGTTGACCAATTGGATGTACCCCGTGGCACCGGAAAAGGCCTTGCCGGATTCCTTTCAAGCCGCGGTGCGTCCGGCCAAGACGCTCACTCTTTCCCCAGAAGAAATTGAGTCAAACAATGAACGGTGGCTTCGAAGCTGGTCGCGGACAATGGCGCAGTGAGTAAATGAGCCAACTCCTGGAGCGTTTGCTTCCTGGCTTCTTGCAGATTCTGGCTATGCTGTTGCTGGTAGGTGGTTTTTACCTGCCACTGCTGTTGTTTCTGGGTGGTCAGGATCCTCTCCAACCCGGGGTCTCTGTCCTTCGTTTGAATTACCTGTTGGAGTTCTTAGCTGATCCCTGGAACCTGCGAGTTCTTGGATTCTCGCTGGAGCAGGCGTTCTGGAGTGCTGTTCTTTCTATCCTGCTGGGCCTTCCTGGGGCCTGGCTGCTGACTCGCTACGACTTCCCGGGACGAGCGGCCCTGCAACGTTTTGCTTACCTGCCATTCCTATTGCCATCTATCTTAGTGGTGCTAGCGATGGTCCTGTTTTTTGGGAATCAGGGTTGGGTCAACCGAGCTCTGATGTTCCTCTTCGGGCTCAAAGACCCTCCGATTCAATTCCTTTATTCGCTCAATGGAATCCTGCTGGGCCACGTCTTCTACAACTTCCCATTGGCGATGCGGCTGATCGGGGATCAATGGGAGAGAATCTCTGCGAAATATGCGTTGGCGGCACGAATGCTTGGTCATTCCCCGCAGCTCAACTTCATCCGTGTGACTCTGCCTCTCATCCTCCCATCTGTTTTGGGAGCCTTCGCCCTGATCTTCTTACTCTGCTTGAATAGCTTTGCCATCATCCTCGTGTTGGGAGGAGGTGTCCGTCACACGACTATCGAGGTGTTGATTTATCAACTGGCGCGGATTGATTTGGATTTTTCAGGGGCAGCAGTGTTGTCGCTCTTGCAGTCCGGGCTGGCGATTCTCACCTTGTTGCTCCTGCTCAAGCAGCATCGTCAGCAGCGTCCAATACGACAGCAGTCACTACCCCGACTCTGGCTGCCTGATCACCTTCAGCAGAGACGACCCGAAGCTTGGCTTGGCTTGGCTTGGCTGGTGGCCGCATTGACTTTTGGGGCGGGTCCTCTGTTGGCCATCGTGTTTGATTCCCTTAGACAAGCAGACGCTTTTACCTGGGATGCCTACCAAGTTCTCTTTGCGGAGAGGGAGAATAATCGTTTCTTTTCCGCCTTGTGGAATTCATTTCGGATTGGGTTGACGAGCGCATTGCTCGCTTCGCTACTGGGTGCTGGCCTGCTGATTTGGTTGGAACGTGTACCGCTTCGCTTAAGAGCGGGGTTGGAAGGGCTGATTCTCTTGCCGATGGCTTTTTCCACGGTGGTCTTTGGAGTGGCCTGGTTCCATCTCAACCAGTCGTGGCTTGCAGGGAATGTCTCCCTGTTTTGGATTGCTGCCGCCTTGCACGCGATTCTGGGTTGTCCCTATTGGCTCCGCTTGGTGCTGCCAACCTGGCGAGCAATTCCCGCTCAATGGCACACCGAATCGAAGATCCTTCGCATCCCCCGTCTGCGTTTCTGGAGGATGGTCCTCTGGCCCTGGCTGCGACCGACTTTGCTGCTGGCCTTTGGGTTTGCCTTTGCCCTCTCGCTGGGAGAACTCAATTCCATCCTGATGATCGCGGATGAAACGGTTCGAACCCTTCCCTTGGAGATTTATTCAGCTCTGTCCGGCTATCGATTCCATCAGGCCTCAGCGATTGGCGTTATTTTGTTGGCGATGTCGGTGGGCCTGCTCCTGTTGGCTGAACGGACTGCTTTGCTGAATCGGTAACACCTTGTACTGGCTAGGTCTTCACAGAAGTAGAAGGTTTACAATCTGTCGGATAGATCAGGTGGCCGAACTGCCGAATGAAGGGTTTCCTGCAAATTACTAATTTCAATGAACATTTTATCAACTGCAACAATCCCTCACCCACCACTTGTGTGGTCCCCTCTCTCCCAGTCGGGTGAGCATTTCAGTTCTCACTGAATTCAAAGCTACTTGCAAATGAATGGGGTTTTTAGACCAACGTATACAGATCCGTTAAGGGGAAAGAAATTAGGTAATATTGGAGGGGTTCACGGGAGAGTTTTCAGGAGCATTCAGTTGAGCCTGCATATAAACGGAATCAAGGAAGTGTCCAAACTTAAAACCGATATTCTGAAACACACCCACCTCCAAGAAGCCAGCCCGCTCATGCAAACGAATGGAAGCGTGGTTGGCTGAGTCTCCAACCACGGCAATCATCTCTCGATAGCCCAAGGCACCACACTGTGCTAGTAGCTCCTGCAAGAGTTGCAGCCCAATCCCCTCTTTGCTGAATTCAGGATGAAGATAAACTGAATCTTCCAGGGTGAAGCGATAACCTGCCCGAGGACGATAGGGGCTCGCGTAGGCATAACCCGCAATTTGTTCTGCGACTTCCGCAACAAGGTAGGGTAGACCCTTTTTTTGAACAGCTTGGGCCCGGTTGGTCATCTCCACAAGGCTTGGGGGTTCCCATTCCCAGGATCCGGTTCCATGCAGGACATGATGGGCGTAAATCTGCTGAATCGGAGGCAGATCATCAGCAACTAGAGGGCGGATTTTCAAGGAAGTGTTAGTAGAAAACCAGGTCTCAACTTACTTCCCTCCCCAAGAATCACGCAAAGTGACGATCCGATTGAAGACTAAGGAATCTGTTTTGGAGTCTGGGAAATCGAGACAGAAATAGCCAAGCCGTTCGAATTGATAGGCTGTTCCAGCTTCAGCATTTATCAAATTGGGTTCCAGCCAGGCTTGTGAGAGGATCTCCATCGAGTTGGGATTGAGGTCGAGCAGGAAGTTCTTGTCAGGATGATCACTTCCCGGAGTGGGTTGCGAGAAGAGGCGATCATAAAGTCGTACCTCGGCTGAGACGGCATGGGCGGCAGAGACCCAGTGGATGATCCCCTTGACCTTGCGACCTTCAGGTTTTCGCCCACGGCCGGTGTTGGGGTCGTAGATGCAACGAAGCTCGATGACCTTCCCGGAAGCATCCTTGATGACTTCCTCACAGCGGATGACGTAGGCGTTGCGCAGACGAACTTCCCCACCTGGAATCAATCGATGGAAGCCCTCTGGTGGATCCTCGTCGAAATCATCCTCTTCGATGAAAATTTCACGACTCATCGGAATGGGACGCCGCCCACGATCCGGAAATTGCTGATGAACTGGGGCATCCAACTCTTCTTCCTGATCTTCTGGCCAGTTAAGGAGAACAACCTTCAGCGGTCGCAGGACTGCCATCGCTCTGGGGGCCTTGGAGTCCAGATCTTCACGGATACAGTCTTCCAAGACGCTCATGTAGATGTTGTTTTCAGCCTTAGAGATGCCGATGCGTTCAGCGAACAGTTGTAGACTTTCGGGGGTGTATCCCCTGCGTCGCAAGCCCGAGATGGTAGGCATGCGTGGGTCATCCCAGCCAGAGACGTGATTTTCTTCCACGAGCTGAATCAAGCGCCGTTTGCTGAGCACGGTGTATTGTAAGTTGAGGCGGCTGAATTCGATCTGACGAGGGTGACATGGCACATCCAGTTGGTCCAACACCCAGTCATACAGAGGCCGATGATCCTCAAACTCCAGAGTGCAGAGAGAATGGGTGATGCCTTCAAGCGCATCAGAGAGGCAATGCGTGTAATCGTACATCGGGTAGAGGCACCATTCATTTCCTGTTCGCTGATGAGTCACCTTGCGGATACGATAAATCACTGGATCACGCAGGTTGATGTTTGGGGAAGCCATATTGATTTTTGCCCTGAGGACATGGGTCCCGTCTTCAAATTCACCTGATTTCATCCTACGAAATAATTCTAAATTCTCTGTTATGGAGCGCTCGCGAAAGGGGCTTGCTGTTCCTGGTTCAGTTAGAGTTCCGCGCTGTTGCCGAATAATTTCCTGTGATTGGCTGTCTACATAGGCCTTACCCTGCTGAACTAAATTTTCAGCGAAGTCATACAATCTTTGGAAGTAGTCGGAGGCATGGGTCAGCCGATCTTGCCAGTCAAAGCCGAGCCAGCGTACGTCTTCGAGGATGGCTTGCACATACTCCTCATCCTCGTTGATGGGATTCGTGTCATCAAAACGCATGAAGCAGTGTCCGGGGAATTCCTGCACCAGACCAAAATTCAGAAAAATCGACTTGGCATGCCCGATGTGGAGATAGCCATTGGGTTCGGGAGGAAATCGAGTGACGATCTCTGGATGCTTGCCGGATTGGAGGTCTTCCTGGATGATATTGCGGATGAAGTGAGTGTATCGGACAGGTTCGGGCGATGACATTCTAAACGTTTGCTGCGAGGTTGGGTAAAAACGGAAAGCTAACAAATTTCCTTAGAACTGCCAAGATGTGCAAGTGGCATGATTACCGAGCTTTCTCAAAAAATTAAATTGCGACAAATCGATCAAGCTAGAATACATGCCATTGAGTATCAGTGAGGTTTGTTCGCGACTTGTTCCTACACAAAGCAAATAGACTCAGTAAGGCTGGTTGATTTTATCAAATCGTCATAGTTAGCGATTCTAAAACGTATTTGGATCTAAGATTTCAAACCACAGAGAGCAGGCAACGCATGGAACCACAGAGACCGGATGAGACTGAAGAGGAAAATTATGAGGGTGGAAACCATCAACCCTTGATCACAAGTGCGGTCGTGATCGGAATTGTGTTAGCTTTGGTGATAATCATTGAGATGGGAGGACTTCAACTCTGGGAGTGGATTCAAAGTCTCGAAGAAGTGGCGCAGTAGAAAGGGTAAGGGATAGAAAGACTGAGACTTACAGCATTGATTTGCTAAAAACGGTCAGCGAGAAAGTGGGGTTTTGACTAGGCATGAGTGAGGTAGGTTTTCGACTGGCTCCCCAAGCTGGACTCGAACCAGCGACCCAATGATTAACAGTCATTTGCTCTACCAGCTGAGCTATTGGGGAACTCATCGAAAGCACATAAATATATCTGACTGTTTCGGAAGTGCAAGCAGTTTTTAGTTCCTCAGCCCAGTTTTTACCTGCGAAAAGATTGACATTTTTAAGTGGATTTCTATGGTTGTTGGTTTCCCAATAGCCAACCAAAAACTTTTTCAGGGACGCGACGGACATGAAGGAAATCAACATCAACGGCTTCCGAGAAACCATCATTGAGCGCAGTGATTATCCACCCGAGCGCTGCAAGGATATCCTCGACCAGGAAACAACGGCCATTCTTGGCTATGGTCCACAAGGTCGTGGGCAAGGTTTGAACATGCGAGATCAAGGCTTCAACGTTGTCTTGGGTGTGCGTCCAGGGCGTAGCTGGGACAAAGCGCTTGCAGACGGTTGGGTTGCTGGAGAAAACCTTTTTGAGATGGAAGAAGCTGCTCAAAAAGGGACCATTCTTCAGTATCTAGTTTCAGATGCTGCACAGATCGCACTCTGGCCAATGGTTAAGGATTCTCTGAAGGATGAAGATGCCCTCTACTTCTCACATGGTTTCGGCATCGTTTTTAAAAACCACACCAGTATCGTGCCACAAGCCAATGTTGATGTGATTCTATGTGCCCCTAAGGGTAGCGGACTGACCGTTCGTACTCACTTCCTTGAAGGGCGTGGAATCAACTCTTCATTCGCTATTCATCAGGATTACACGGGCAAGGCGAGAGATCGTTGCATTGCAACCGCATTTGCGATTGGCTCCGGGCATCTTTTTGAGACCACATTTGAGCGAGAGGTTCACAGCGATCTGACCGGAGAGCGCAGTGTCTTGATGGGAATGCTGCAAGGGGCTTTCCTAGCTCAATATGAGGTGCTCCGTGAGCACGGACATTCTCCATCAGAAGCTTACAACGAGACCATTGAAGAAGCTCTAGAAAGTCTCTATCCCTTGGTTTCTCAGCAGGGAATGGATTGGATGTATGCGAATTGCTCCACGACGGCTCAACGTGGTGCGCTAGATTGGGCCCCCAAGTTCCATGCTGCGATCAAGCCCGTTGTGGAAGAATGCTACCAGAGCGTGATTCGGGGAGATGAGGCCAAGCGATCCATCGATACTAACTCCCAGCCAGATTATCGGGATAAGTTGGAGAAGGAACTGGAAATCGTTCGCAACCAGGAAATGTGGCAAGCAGGACAAGTACTGCGTCCACTTCGCCCGGAAAATCAGTAATTCGTTGAGCAGTGAGCGATGAATCTTTCGCTGTTGGATGCTGGTGTCTTTTGCGAACTGCAAATTTCGGATCAGCGTCCGGCTGATTTGCTGGAGGAGGCGGTAGCTTTCGAAGGCTCCCTGAGGCTTCATTACAATCCTGGTCTGGTGCTGTTGCTTCTGAATCCGTTAGAGCCCAACAGCACCTTGTTCGAATTTCGTGTGGGTGACATTCTTTACGCGGAGCAGTTGGCTAGCATCAGCCGAGAGAATGGGGTAACTGTTGAGCGTGTTCGGCTCTGGGTTCGGCGGGGTAGTCCTGCGGTCAAAATGCAGCCACTGCGGGTGGATGAACATCTAGCTGAAGAGAAGGCGCGATGAAGTACTGGTTACTGAAGAGTGAGCCTGATGTTTTCTCACTGGAAGATCTGAAAAACTGTCCGAATCAGACGGAGCACTGGGACGGGATCCGTAACTACCAAGCGCGGAATCTGATGCGTGATGAGATGCAAGTGGGTGATCGAGCTTTCTTCTATCACAGTCGTCAAGCTGAGCCTGCGATTGTTGGTACTGCAAAAGTTGTTCGTGAAGCCTTCCCGGATCACACTTCCTGGGATCCCACGAGTAAATATTTTGATGAGAAAAGCACTCCAGAAAATCCTCGCTGGCTGATGGTAGATGTTCAGTTTGAGAGCGAATTCTCTCGGCCTGTGACCTTGAAAGAGTTGCGAAGTATTCCGGAACTTAACGAGATGTTCCTCTTGCGCAAGGGGATGCGTCTCTCCGTTCAACCTGTTACCGAAGAAGAATTTCAGCTAATTCTCGCTCTCGCAAACGATTGAATTGCCGTCACGGTCCCAATCCTGCTTTGAAAATTTCTACTTTTCCTTGTATAAACTCCTCTATCCCTCCCTGTTCGATGAGGTTCCCTGATGGAAATCGGAGAAGAAACACGTGTTTTGATCGTGGATGACTTCAACACTTCTCGCAGGATGATTCGCCAAACACTGAGAGATCTGGGTACAGAACTTTGTAACGAAGCGAAAGACCCTGACGAGGCGATCAAGTTGCTGGAGCGCTATCAATATCATTTGGTACTGGTTGATTGGTATATGGATGGTGCGCGAGGTGTGGACCTCGTCAAGCAGATCCGTGAAACTCATTCAAAAAAATCTCTGCCAATTCTCCTGATGCTGATGGACCCACTGGACGATCAGCTTGCCATGGGAAAGGCAGCGGGGATCAGTGGTCACATTCTCAAACCTTTTGATGCAGGGACTCTCTCCAAGACGCTGATGGGGTTTGAATGAGCAAGGTGATCAATTTAGCTGAACGTTTGGCGGATCGAAAAGCAAAGGAGGAGAGTCGTCAAATTGAGGGGTGGTTGATTTGGCTACATTGCCCAAAGTGCAACACGATAGAGTATACCGAATTGCGAATGCCCGGAGGGCGCGTTCATAAGTGTGGAACACTTGTCGAGGAAGAAGAAATCCCGATTGACATCCGTGCTGAGTTCACCATCTCTCAAAGAAACCTCGACAAGCTGGATGAACTCGAGGAGAAACAAAAGTCGTCCAAGGTGATGAAGTTTGTTGGGGGAGGGATGAAGTCGATGATCAGGCAACTCCGAGCTCGTGAAGAAGAGTATCAACAACGCTTGCAAAATATGACTTCAGAACGCTTGAATAACTACCCAGATCAATGGGATCCAAAAGCTCAGGGTGTCAAAATCACCGTAAGTGAACCCCTTGGACTAGAAATCACAGCCGCTCGGCAAGGTCATCAGTTGTTCACTGATAAGAAGTGAGCATGCAGTATCCAGAGTCGTTGGATCGTTTATCACGTGAGTTGTCGCGATTACCCGGGATCGGAAAGAAGACTGCGCTCCGGCTCGCTTTTGGGATACTTCGGTACACACCAGAAGAAGCAGCGAATCTGGCGGAAGCTATTCGACAGGTGAAGGAAAGAATCCATCACTGTAACATCTGTCATGGCTTCACAGACCTCGGGACTTGCTCGGTTTGCAGTAATCAAATGAGGAATAAGCGGCTGATCTGTGTGGTAGAGCAGCCCAACAACGTCTTCCAAATCGAACGAAGCAGGGTCTATCAGGGCGTTTATCATGTGTTGCTGGGGGCCCTGTCTCCACTGGAAGGAATTGGACCGGACCAACTGCAAATTCGCAGCCTCCGCAAACGGCTGGAAAAAGATGGAGCAGACGAGCTGATTCTGGCAACCAACCCGACAGTACAGGGTGAAGCCACGGCTGGATTTTTGCAGTCCGAGTTAGCAGATTTGGTACCTCAGATGACGAGGCTTGCCCGAGGCTTGCCAGCAGGAGGAGACTTGGAATATGTGGACGAAATCACCTTACAAGAAGCGTTTTCCGGAAGGAGAGGTTGGCATGACTAAGTTATTGTGGGGAATCCTGACTGTGGCAATCGGGTTGATGAGCTTGGGTGCAACAACTGTAAGCGCAGTTGAAAGTTCTTGCTTGGAACGATGCGTGGTGGAGCATCCTCAATACGGCTTTCCTCAATGCCGAGAACTTGGGGGATTCCTTCAGGGAGATACCTGCTTTGAAGTCTACAATGATTGCCTGCAGAGTTGTGAAATGACCAGCGCCCCCTCTCGTTTTATACCACCTCCAACTCAGACTGCCAATCAATGGCGACAACGCTCTATTTGTGAAGATAACGTCTATAACTTTCCTTATGAAACAGCCTCTGGTGACGTGAAGATCGACTTCCGTTGGAGTGGGCAATGTGAATGCTTCAACGGTCAGTTTTTTGTGGCTGAGTGTGGTCATGAATCTGTGACCTGTAACGAAGTCTGTTCGGGTACAGCGAGCTTCTAAAAATTTCCTACATTTTTGATCCCCCTTATTTCTGCAGAATATAGCGAGTTCCAGCCTTGAGCGTCCTGAAAGAATTTGAATGGCGGGGTTTCTGCCAGCAGCAAACCCATCCAGAGGAATTGGCATCCAGGATGGATCAACAATCCATCTGTGCCTATTGTGGATTTGATCCAACTGCTGATTCACTGCATGTGGGTCATTTGATTCCGATCATAGGATTAGCCCACTTGCAACGCCACGGACATCGAATCATTGCTCTGATGGGTGGTGGGACTGCGATGGTAGGAGATCCGAGTGGGAAAACTGAGATGCGCAAGATGCTCACAGAAGAGCAACTTCAGCAAAATATCGAAGCAATTCGTCCTCAATTTGGACGCTTTCTCAGATTTGATGAAGAAAATCTACAGATTAACAATTCAGAATGGCTTCGGGATCTAAACTATTTGGATTTCCTTCGTGACATTGGTCGCCATTTCTCAGTCAATCGGATGCTTTCGTTCGAGACTTACAAAGCTCGTCTGGAAACAGGCCTCTCTTTTCTAGAGTTCAACTACCAACTCCTGCAAGCTTACGACTTTCTAGAATTGAAGCGACGTTACGGCTGCACCCTACAACTTGGGGGTGATGATCAGTGGGCGAATATTATCTCTGGGGTGGACCTGATTCGACGCGTCGACCAGCACGATGCATTTGGTTTTACATATCCATTGTTGACTACTGCCAGTGGTAAGAAGATGGGTAAGACTGAATCTGGAGCTATCTGGTTGGATCCAACAAGAACTTCACCCTATGAATACTACCAGTACTGGGTCAATCTTGATGATGCTGATGTAGCTAAGTGCTTAAGACTTTTTACTTATTTACCACAAGACCAGATTCAGGAATTGGAGCAGTTGGAGGGGGCAGATATTCGCAAAGCCAAAGCAGTGTTGGCTTTTGAGACCACAAGTTTGGCACACGGTGAAGAAGAAGCCCGAAAAGCAGAAAAGGGTGCTCAAGCAGTTTTTGGGGGAGGTGGAGATCGGAGCCAGGTTCCCGCAACTCAGATTACCCGAACAAGACTAAAAGAAGTTATTTTACTGTTAGATTTATTTGTGGAAGTGGGAATGTGTCCAAGTCGAAGTGAAGCAAGACGGTTACTGCAGCAAGGCGGTCTTTACTTGAATCAGGAACGGGTTGAAGAATTAGACGCCACTTTGACTGACAAGCATTTTGTTGAGGGCGAAGTCTTGTTGAGGGCAGGAAAAAAGCGCTACCATCGAATTCTTTTCGATAATTGACCTACCTCAGAAACCTAACTGAGAACAAAAGTATGCCTACCAAGCAAGAGAACGGAAAGCTCAATCCTAATTTGCCATCCAATGTGACACCATTCCCCTACCCATACTATCCTCCAGCAACTGAAGATGACACAATCGATCTCGTTGAATTGATTCTGACAATTTGGCGCTATTGGTGGCTTGTCCTAGCGAGCGTCATCTTGTGTATAGTAGCAGCTGGTGTCTTTTTGCAGGTTACCCCGAAAAGCTATAGTAGCACGATCATCTACGAGACATACGAGTCATCACGTAATGAAAGAAAGACAAACAACGAAAGGCTCATCAGTTTATTCGCAACCAGAGATTTCATTAAGAATTTTCTTGAGCAAGCAGGCTTGACCTCCTTGATTTTAGCAGATCTGTATGATCCTGAGACGGATACCTACGCCCTACCGAACGATTTGCTTTCCCCTGATGAATTTGCAGCTGCGTCACTGATTGAAAATACCAAAAATCCTACTTTTGCATTTCAAGCCGAAAAATCCTCTGGACTGACATCACTAACAGTCCAATTCCACAACCCAGAACTGGCAACAAGCCTGGCTAATGACGGATTGCGCTGGGCAAACGATTACTTGATTTCTGAAAAAATCATCGATTTGCAGCGGGAATTGGATAGTCTGGGCCAATCCTTGAGGCAATTGGGAACAGAAAAATCCATGGAAGTGAAATCGGCAGAAATGGGTAATTCACTCTCTGTGAGTTTCTTAGTTCTGGAAAACCTTCAGCAGCGCTTGATTGATCGCCAAATTGAGTTGGGTGTACTTGAAAAGACTCAACCCAATGCAGCAAGCATAGTGGGCATGAAAGCAGAAATTGGGGTATTGGAGGCAAAACTAGCTGAACTCAATAAAACAGATGGTCGAGAATCAGAGGAAATTACAAAATTGAGAATTCAATTTGCTCAAAATCAATCACGGTCAGAACTATTGCAGTCTGGCCAACAACCTCTGGTTCGAATCATTGATCGGGCCATTCCTCCTGAAAATCCTAGTAAGCCCAATGCTCGATTGATTCTAGCACTTTCATTGGTTGTAGGGTTGTTTGGTGGGGTATTCTTGGTCTTTTTAGTCGATTTTGTTCGCAAAACAAGGCAGCGACTCTCCCTAAATTCTTAGGAACCTACCTTGAAATCTCATACCCCATTTTACTCGATTCGTTTTCGTTGAGTAACAACTAGCAAGGTGCCCTCAGGAAATTCGATTCGAACATTCGATTGAACACTCAGGTTGGAAACACCAGACGGTGGCTGACCAGGACACAGACTTTGACCAGCAAGGGCATAATCCAAGCCCCAACTAGTAATTTCAGTCACAGGTCCAAAAGCTGGGATCAGAGAAACAGTGGTGCCTAGAGGTAGCACGGCCGACCATCTCCCCGTCGAAAGATCCATCCGTTCAGCCTCATTCCACAGGCTGATTTCCAGCAGATTTTTGAAGCCAAAGCAAGCGTCTAGGCAGGCCATGAAATGATCTGTCCGGTTCCCTTGCATCCCCAAGAGATGAACGCCCTTGATCCCTCGTTGATGACAAAATTCAAGGACCTTTGACACATCGTTGGTCTCTTGATCAGCGATCAGATGCAACTGGGAAGCTTGAAATTGCTTTCGATTTGCTTCAGTAAGTGAATCCAGATCTCCGACTACAAAATCTGGTTTTAGCCCTAACGACAATAATCGATTTGCACCCCCATCTGCTCCGATCCTTAAGTCTACTTTGTCCCAAAATTGAGCCAATAAGGTTTGAGAAGGCGTCTCTCCGTTTCCCACTATCAAAGCCGTTGGTGAATTAGATCTTATGTCCATAGGCAAACTCTTTCTCGTCCCAACTCCAATTGGAAATGCTGGTGATATTACTTTACGGGCACTGGAAGTTCTGCAAACTGTCGATGAAGTAATTTGTGAAGAACGGAAGGTTGGCAGCCGTTTGCTCAAACATCACGGAATTCAACAAAATCTACGAACCCTCAACGAACACAATGAGTCAGAGCAGGTCAGAGATTTACTGGATTTGCTGAAAGATGGCAAACAGCTCGCCTTAATTTCTGATGCAGGCACTCCAGTTTTTGCAGATCCCGGTTATCGCTTGATCCAGGCTATCATCGCAAGCCAGGGTGAAATTGTGTCTTTACCCGGGCCTTCTTCGCTGATGACAGCGTTAGTTGTCAGTGGGTTGCCTTGTCAGGACTTTTATTGTGCTGGATTTCTTCCCCGCAAGCCTGAGCTCCGTCGAAAGGCTTTACAAAGCCTGAGACTTTGGCAGACCACATTGGTAATCTATGAGGCCCCGTACCGGTTGATTCCGTTGTTGAAGGACGTTTCCGGAGAGTTGGGGGGTTGGCAACCTGCAAGTCTTTGCGTAAGACTCAGTTATCCAGAGGAGAGAGTTCTCAGAGGGAATTTGAAAAAATTACTAGCTCACTGTGAAGCTTCCCCATTTAAGGGAGAGTTTGTATTACTTGTGGATAACAGAGCTTTCGGTCGATTTTCTGCTAAAGGGGGTAAGGGTTCTAAAACTCGCTCCACTTGACGAAGGGGATGTTGACTAGAAGGAAAGACCAAGTAGGAGGATTCTCTTGGCAGAGAGATCTGTTCGGGTAAGTAGTAGATCAACTCATCCAATTTGACTAATCCCAAATCACGCCGAGCTAGAAAATCGATGTATTCGGAGCTTGTTCGCAGCGCTTGGACTTCGGCCAGAAGTTCTTGCTCCTGAACTCGCATTTCCTGCATTTCACGACGCAAGCGGAAATCTTGGTCATTGATTCTTGAGGTGGCGAGCACACCGTAATCACCGACCACTCCCACCAAAGTCATAATCAGTAGAAAACCTATCAGGAGACCCATCATGGAGATGGAACGAATCTCCGTGTCTGCTTGTTTGGCCTGAACTGCGGGGGGTTTGGGTGGGCTGAACAAGCCCCAGATGTAAAAGACGCGTTCCTTGGCATTTTGAGTTTGTTTTCCCCGCTTCTGTCTTGAATTAGGTAGAGCGGAGGGTCGGCGTAAGTTTTTCAGAAGCTGGCTCGTCATCCGTTTTCGGGGGTTTCTTTAAGCTTCAAATATTGACGCTGCAGGCGAATCTTTTGCTGCTGGTATTCGTCTTTGTTTAGCCGTCCTAATTGAAAATCGTCCTCCAATTCGCTGAGTGCACTTAATAGTGCGTCAGATTCACTGGTATCTAAATCTGCTTCAGCTTTCTGCAGTTCATGCCGTTGGATTCGGCTGAAAAAAAGTGGGAAAGTCACCACTCCAATCGTCAAAATAAATAATAATGCAGTCAAGTAAACGTTCATTTAGATTTCTGCAGTCTGTGCCTCAATCAATTTTCTGGATTCCGGAAGATTCATCATCTCGTTCAGTCGATCACGTTTTTCGAGATGCCAATAACCGATAACACATTCAAAGCCTGTCGCCATCCGATATTCCTCAACCGTTGCATGCTTAGGCCGTGTTTGTGGTTTTTGATTCTTCCCGCGTTGAAAAACTTGAAGTTCTTCCTCACTCAACATTCCTGACCAGAGAGACGCTAATTTTGATTGTGTTTGACAGCGAACTAACTCTACTACCCACTGATGCACCTGGTTGGCATTTTGGCTTCTCTGCAAAGCATATTGGCGACACCAAAGTTCATAGATAGCGTCGCCTAAGTAGGCCAAACCAAAGTTTGACCAATCCTTCCAGTTCTCACCACTGCTCATCCGGAGGGCAAATCAAGTGGTTGCGTTGAATTCGAAACATACCGCTGTCCATCTCTCTCTCATCCAAGACTTTCATAGTGTTATCTGAAGTTGGAACTCCAAAGCTACCGTCAGCTCTCAAAACAATCTTCTGACCTGGACGACAATAAAAGATTTCGTTGCCTCTATCAATCATCACTCCACTTCGTTGAGCTGGTTCCGGGGATTCTTCCGGTTTTTCTGGTGCAGCCAGAATTTCTCCAAGCGACTGTGATTTGAGCAAACAGACATAGCGCTCATCTCGGCTACCCACAGATTTACTGCTGAGTTGATATAAAGAGCCCATCTGATGTACGAGCCTACGTTGGTAGGAGTTCATCGGGTCAAATTCTAAAATTTCTTCGTCTTTATCAAGGAATGTTAGAATCTGCTGATTGATTTCTTTGAGAAATTCTTCGTCTTGGGGGGTTAACTCAGCTTCAATGACCTGAGATTTATCCTGAAATTTGTCTGTCATGTTGATGTGGACTTCGGTCGTTGATGAATTGCCGGGCTTACCCCGGGGATATAGAAGCTAAATAATAGTGCTAAAGCAAGAGGTCCAGAGAGGCAATCGAAAAAAGAACTCAAGTTTTGTTTTAAGCAGCCGATAGAACAACTAAGGCAAAAACTTGGCTCCATGAATTCATGAGAATTTGGAGCTAGATTCTGTCCAAAGTGCAATAAGTTTGCCCAGTCTCTGAGACGAGATGAAGCATGCTGTGCCTTGGGCTTTTAGTCATACAGAGGGCGTATGCCTCAGAATCAAACTTACTCCAATCTCTACACGATTGGTTTCTTGGCAACCCTGGGAATGATGACCTTCGGGATGTACTACTTTTATAGTGGTATGGGGAAGGTCAGCTATCGTACCTATAGTGGTTTTGAAACCGTCACTTATTATCTTGATAAGCAAAAGTACGATCTGTACTTTAACGGCCTGATTTACTGTGGATGTTTTGCTTTTGCGTTGCTGCTGCTGACTGCAGCGATTCTAGTGCCGAGTCCGGCACAGTTGCAGCGTAGGCAAGCTCAAACCTATCCGTATGGCACTCAACTCGGTTCCGCACCGACGGGTCAGCCTGCTCCAGTTGGACCAGCCCCGCAACAAACAAAGGAAGGCGAGGCAAATAATTCTACTGAAGCAAGTCCTCAATTGGAATTAGAACCGGACTTCGACTTTGCAGTCGATGATAGCCTCATGGGGGATCTCGAATACAAAGAATGAGTTTGAGTTGTCAAACGAAATAGGTCAGTGAGTGCTGGAAGTTCTGTTTAAGCCAAATGCAGAGCTTTCAGCTTTTACGAATCCTTGAAACCAAGCTGAATGTCCCTCCTTACTTCTCTCCTCATTGCCTATCTCCTCGGAAGCATCCCTTTTGGACTGTTGATCGGCCAATTCTGGTTGGGTGTGGACGTGCGTCAGCAGGGCAGTGGAAACATTGGCATGACCAACGTCATGAGAGTTGGTGGTAAATTACCTGGAGCGCTGACATTCATTCTGGATTTTGGTAAAGCGTGGCTTGCTGTTGTGATAGCAGGTTTACTGCTGGTGGAAGAACCAACGCCCGAACCTGCATTTGGAACTCTGATGCTGGTTGGTGCCTTCTCAATTCTTGGGCATGTCTTTCCAGTTTTTCTGCGTTTCAAGGGTGGTAAGGGGATTTCGTGTCAAATTGGAACGCTATTGGCGGTCTATTACCCACTAGCGTTAGTGGGTATGGGAACTTGGTTGCTGATGTTTGCCTGGAAAAAAATATCCAGCCTTTCAGCAATTGTGATGCTTTGCCTATTACCAGCGGTCAGTCTTGTTTTGCCAGGGATGATGACAGAGATGCCAACATGGGATTTAACTGCAATTCAAGCCGCTTTGAGTCTGCTTCTGATATACTGCCATCGCGATAATCTCCGGAGATTACGCGAAGGTAGCGAGGGCGTTTTGCAAAGCCCTTCATCGAATAATTCTTCTCAGAGATCACAATGAATTTTAACCTTGTCCAGCCCCTGCGTTTTTTCTTTGGAGGGGGAATTTACCACCATGTTGCAAACTTAACGGTGGTGATCATGGCCTTGGCTATTCTGCATTTAGTGGGGCTCAAAATTTGGCCAGTATCGTTCCTTTTGTGGGTGAGCTTAATTGTTTTCGCCTCCATTGCTATCTGGCGAGCGGGAGATTTTTTCCAGCCAGCTGCGGATTATGTTCAGGAGAAACACAAACTCCCTGAATCCATTAAAGCAGCTGTGATTGATGCTGTTGCTAGTTCATTCCCAGAATTTTGTGTTGCAGTCATTGCGGTGATTTTGTTGGGAAGAGCTGAAGTGGGTATTTCGTCGATTGTAGGATCTGCGCTTTACAACGTCTTAATCATTCCAGCTGCTGCAGGCCTAGTTGCTAAAGGGCCAATGAAAATTGGTAAGGAGGTGGTTTGGAGAGACAGCTTGATGTATTTTGGCGTGGTAATTTTGTTGCTCGTAGCTTTGTTGGCATTCCCCAATGCCTGGGGTTTTGGTGTTGCTGCATTATTTATCCTCGCTTACGTGGGCTATATTTTTTGGCTAAACATTGATTATCGCAAACACAAAAGAAATTTGGCCGAAGAAGACAATAATGTGAATATTCCAGTAGAAACTGAGGCTAGTGAGGAAGAGGAAGAAGAATCGGAACTGGAAATTCGGGATGAACCTCACGCATGGAAGTGGATACTAGGAATGATGCTGGTAATGGGCTTAGCCTCACACATATTGGTTGAGGCCTCCATCCAGCTTGGTGATCTTCTTGGTATTGATGCGGTGATTATGGGCTTCATTGTGATCGCAGCAGGGACTTCGGTGCCAGATACGGTACTTTCTGTTCTAAGTGCGAAAAGGGGTAATTACGATGCTGCAATATCCAATGTCTTCGGAAGCAATATTTTTGATATTTGTATTTGCCTCAGTGTCCCAATCCTACTTGCTTTGGTGTTGACCGGGTCTGTTACCCCAGTGAATTTACCGCAGATCGAATTAGTATATATGCTGGTTGGGGCTACTGCGTTGGCAATCTATCTCTTCTGGAGTGATAACTACACACTTACCAAGACAAAATCTACAATCATGTTTGGTATTTACTTACTGATTATTTTGGTAGCAATGGCCTTGTAATTTTTATGTCGTACGTTTCGAACTTGCTCCAATCTTTGAATTTGTCTCCGACGCCTTTCCATGCAGTTCAATCAATCAAGCGTCAACTTATAGAGAGTGGCTTCCTTGAGTTGCGAGAAAGTCAAGTTTGGGAGACGGAGTATGGTGGAAAATACTATGCCACTCGTGGTGAAACAAGCATTGTCGCTTGGATTCAGGGAGAATCTCTCCCAGATTATGGAGCCCATATTGTTGGAGCTCATACCGATAGCCCCAATCTTCGGGTCAAGCCCCATCCAAATATCACCCGCAGTGGCTACCGTCAACTAGGAGTGGAGGTATATGGTGGGGTGTTGTTAGGGACTTGGACTGACAGAGATTTGTCTTTGGCAGGAAGGGTCTTCGTTGAGTCTGAAAATGGGCTGAAGACTTATCCTCTTCTCTGCAAACGACCACTGGTCAGAATCCCACAGCTAGCGATTCATTTGAATCGTGAGGTAAATGATAAAGGCCTACAACTTAACAAGCAAAAACATCTGCCACCCATTTTGACTAAGAGTCAAAACTGGGAAACTGAAGATGCCTTGAGGTTCTGGCTTGCAGAGGAATTGGATTTGGAGGCGAGCAAGATCCGTAGTTGGGATTTAAGTCTTTACGACACCCAATCAGCGCAGTGCTGGGGGCCAGATCTGGAATTCATTGCCTCAGCGCGTTTGGATAACTTGTTCTGTTGCTTCACCGGATTGCAGGCCCTCTGTCACTCCAACTCTCCGAAGCCGTGGACTCAGGTTTTGGTTTGTTACGATCACGAAGAAATTGGTAGTCAGACAACGGAGGGCGCTCATTCCTCCTTTCTGGAATTTTTTATCAGAAGACTAGCGGAGCAGACTGGGTCTCCACAAGCCTACGAACGCGCAGTAGCCAATTCGATCCTTGTATCGGCAGACATGGCACACGCTGTTCATCCTAATTACGCAGAACAGCACGATCCAAATCACTTTCCTCAAATGAATGAAGGACCAGTTATCAAACGGAATTCTCAAGGCCGTTACGCTACCTCTGCAAGGACAGAAGCTTGGTTCGAACAAATCTGTTATCAGTGTGATGTCCCTGTTCAAAAATTTGTGATGCGCACCGATCTGGCATGTGGTTCTACGATTGGTCCGATCACCGCAGCACGTCTTGGGGTAGAAACCGTTGATGTGGGCGCTGCGATGCTTGCCATGCACTCAATCAGAGAGACTTGTGGTTCTCTTGACGCAGATTACCTGATCAAAGCCTTCCGAGCCATCTATCAAGAACACCTTCCTATTTTAAACTGAAGCACTTTCATTGAAATAATTGGTCTGGTTTCCAAAAATTCTGGTTTCCCATCAAGAATTTGTTTGAATGCAGCTAGCCAAGATCTGACACGCTCTCCCTCCCCCCATTAATTTCGATCCTACAGCTAATTTTCTGGTTTCATTCATTATTTTATCTTACAATAAACATTCTTAGACTTTTCTCTCAGATCAAGATCCAATAATTGTTGTTGACAATACTCTTACTTTCATTTCATGAGGTGAATGCGAAACTACAAATTGATTTTGGCTTTTTGCGGTTTTCTAACTCTCCTTGGGTTCACTTGGTATGCGCTTCATCAACGAGATCTGCCAATCCAGAGTAATAATAACTTAAATGTGGCAGAGGCATTGGGGGGTGGCGATGTGTCCGGCTACGCACGTGCGCTGGAGCAAAGGTCTTTTTCATTTCCCAGTGATCACGCTGATCATCCAGAATTTCGCAATGAGTGGTGGTATTTTACTGGGAATCTACAGAATGAAGTCGGACGTCCCTTCGGTTTTCAAGTGACCTTGTTTCGAAATTCGCTAGTACCAGAAGTTCCTGAAGAATCCGGTTCACCTTGGAGAACAAACCAACTCTATATGGGGCACCTGGCTCTTTCGGATATTCAGGAAGATCGCTTTTACCACGCGGAGCGCTTTCAACGCGCTGCTTTGGGATTGGCTGGAGTGGAAGCACAGCCTCTAAGAATTTGGTTAGATGATTGGGAGATCAGGGGCGTGGGTAACGATCCCATGAAATGGCAACTATTTGCTAAGACGGAAGAATTTGGGATCAATCTAGAAGTGACTCCAGGTAAGCCATTGGTACTCCAAGGGAATCAGGGACTGAGCCAGAAAGGGAAAGAACTGGGCAACGCCTCTTATTACTATTCTTTCACACGAATGATTGCGAGTGGTGAAGTGATCACACCTGAAGGAACTTTTGATGTTACTGGCTCAAGTTGGTTGGATCGTGAGTGGAGTACAAGCGTCCTTGAGTCAAACCAAGTAGGATGGGATTGGTTCGCACTGCAACTGAACGATGGGACAGATTTGATGTACTATCAACTGCGAGATAAAGCTGGGAAACCAGATGAACAAAGTTCGGGCAAATTGGTCAATCCAAATGGAGAAAGCCGAAATCTGAACTTTGAAGAAGTAGCTCTCAAGGTCGTTGAGTTTTGGAAAAGTCCTAACAGCGGAGCATCCTATCCCAACGGTTGGACCTTGAAGCTTGCTTCTGAAAATCTTGATCTGCAAATTTCACCTAGAATGAGTGACCAGGAATTACAAACTACGGTTTCCTATTGGGAAGGATCAGTTCGTGTGCAAGGCACTCAGAATGGACAACCCATACAAGGTGTCGGATACGTGGAGATGACCGGCTACGATCAATTCATGAACTCTGTGGACGGGTCGTAGTTAAACTCCTTAAGAATTTGAGAATAATTTAGTTTGAACCATGCTCTTCGACTTGAGAACTAGAGACCAAATGCAATACTTGCTATTTTGTTAGCACTCTAATATGATGAGTGCTAACAATTAATCAGTCATTGGGGAATTTTATGGATCCGCGAAAATTCACAGAAAAATCTTTGCTTGCCCTAGAGGCATCTCAGAATGAAGCGATTCGGAGGCAAAACACTCAGATTACCAGTATTCATCTTTTGCAAGCACTCGTGGCTCAAGAAAATGGGCTGATTCCGCGATTGTTGGAAAAGATGGAGATTGTCTTACACACTTTTCAGATACAACTAGTACAACGATTAGATGCACTAGCTACCCTCAGTGGATCCTCTGCAACGCAAGTGAGTGGCTCAGGAGAACTAAATCAGGTCCTCGTCAATGCTGAAGAAGAATCCAAGAAGATGAAGGATTCCTTCATCAGCGTCGAGCATCTGCTGTTAGCTTTGGTGGGTGAGGGTAAGAAGGGTAGTGCCGGACGCTTCTTGGCAGACGCTGGAATCACCAAGGAGAGAGTTCGCAAGACTTTAGAAGAAGTTCGAGGCCATCAAAGGGTCAATTCACAAAACCCTGAAGAAACCTACCAAGCGTTAGAAAAATACGGACAGGATCTCACTAAGCAAGCTCAAGAAGGCAAGCTTGATCCGGTGATTGGAAGAGATGATGAAATTCGTAGAGTTACGCAGGTTCTATCTCGTCGTACAAAGAATAATCCTGTGCTGATTGGGGAACCTGGAGTTGGTAAAACTGCAATTGTGGAAGGTTTGGCCCAAAGAATTGTTCGTAATGATGTTCCCGATAGTTTGAAAGATAAACGTATCGTATCCCTGGATATGGGAACCTTGATTGCTGGGTCCAAGTATCGGGGTGAATTTGAAGAGCGCCTGAAGGCTGTCCTTCAGGAGGTCCAAAAATCTGATGGCGAAATCATTCTGTTTATTGATGAACTACACACCGTAGTCGGAGCTGGGAAGACAGAAGGTGCTATGGATGCCGGTAATCTGCTGAAGCCAATGCTAGCCCGGGGTGAATTGCATTGTATTGGGGCAACCACATTGGATGAATACCGGAAACATATCGAAAAAGACCCCGCACTGGAGCGTAGGTTCCAGCAAGTTTTGGTCAATCAACCAAGCGTTGAAGATACGATTTCAATTTTGCGTGGTCTGAAAGAACGCTATGAAATTCACCATGGCGTCCGGATCAAGGATAACGCGCTCATTGCAGCAGCTACCCTTTCCAATCGCTATATCACTGATCGGTTTCTGCCTGATAAAGCGATCGATCTGATGGATGAAGCAGCTGCAAAACTTAGAGTTGAGATCAACTCAATGCCGGCAGAGATGGACGAAATTTCGAGAAGAATTTTACAACTCGAAATTGAAAAAGAAGCTTTGAAGAAAGAGGAGGATTCAGCCTCTATTCAGCGTCTCGAGATTCTCAGTCGCGAGTTGGCAGATTTGCAGAACAAAATGGACACACTGACGCTGCAATGGAGTAAGGAAAAAGAATCTTTACAATCCTTGAGTGATTTGAAAAAGCAACTCGAGGAAACCCGACTTGCAATTGAACAGGCGAAGCGAAATTACAATTTAGAAGAAGCCGCCAAATTGGAATACGGAGTTTTGAGAGATCTGGAGAATCAGCTTACACAAGCTCAGATGACTGCGGAGCAGCATCAGGACCAACTTTTACGTGAAGAAGTCAGCAGTGATGACATTGCAGAGATTGTAGCTCGATGGACTGGAATTCCTGTCAGTAGAATGTTGGAAAGTGAACATGAAAAATTACTCCGCCTTCCTGAGCATTTACAACAGCGTGTAGTGGGACAGCATCAAGCAATTGAGACCGTTTCAGATGCAGTTTTGAGAGCGCGTTCTGGCATCAATGACCCACAGCGACCCCTCGGAAGTTTCATTTTTCTTGGACCAACTGGGGTGGGAAAGACCGAGTTAGCCCGCGCATTAGCAGAGTTTCTCTTTGATGATGAGCAAAGCATGGTGCGGATCGATATGTCCGAGTATATGGAAAAACATGCTGTGGCTCGACTGATCGGTGCTCCTCCAGGCTATGTGGGCTACGAAGAAGGAGGTCAGTTAACCGAAGCGATTCGCCGGAAACCTTACAGTGTCATTCTTTTCGACGAGATTGAAAAGGCCCATTATGATGTCTTCAATATTTTACTACAGATTTTGGAAGATGGTCGACTGACAGACTCTCAGGGCAGGACTGTAGGTTTTCGCAATGCACTTATTCTGATGACTTCTAATCTTGGTTCCACAAGGATCATGGAGCAAACCCATAACAAAGTGGATTTCCAATCCATTCGACAGTCTGTCCTGGCCGAGTTGAAGGGCCACTTCCGTCCTGAGTTCCTCAATCGAATCGATGACACGATTGTATTTCATCCTTTGCAACAAGAAGATTTGTTGGAAATTGTGCAGATCCAGTTGAAGAGATTACAGAAGAGACTAGATGAGCGCAGAATTGAACTGGAGATGAGCCCAGACGCAATCAAATTGATGAGTGAAACAGGGTTTGATCCATTTTACGGAGCACGTCCGCTGAAAAGAGCAATTCAGAAGGAACTTGAAACTCCTTTGGCAAGGGCTCTTCTCTCAGGAATCATCAAAGATGGGCAGAAACTCAATGTTCAATTGAGAAACGGAAGAATCGAGTTCAAGCCTGTAGGCTGAATCTAATCACGCGGTACCTTTGATGAAGCGTCAACGATTTGTTCAAGAGTCAGCTGGCTACTTTTGGATCGAACTTGCCAACCCTTTCCAATCTGCCAGCTCCAAGGGGTGCGAGGTGATTTTTTGACCTGTTTGGCTAAACCCTGTAATCGCTCAAAACTGGGATTAAGGTGATTCATTTTTAACCAGTGATGAAGAATCTCCCAACAGACTAGGTCAGATAATCGGATTAATTCTAGGTTGCGGAGCTTTAGGACATCGGCTTCTTGGACACATACTTTGGTCCAGATACTTTCACGCTCTGCATGAAGTTGCTCCTGCAAAGCCAAGCTTTGTAGGGAGAGTTCTTCAAGCCTTTGTTCCAATGCTCCCCTCGCAACTTGTTGCAGTTTGGGGATTACTTCATGCCTTAGATAATTTCGAGTGTACTTGTTGTCGGCATTGCTTAGGTCCTCTTTCCAGATCAGATCATTTTTGAGGAGGTAATTTCTGAGCTCTAGCTTTGTGAAGCCAAGGAGAGGATGGAGCCACTGTCCTTGCTTCACCCTTATTCCCTGTAAATTGCTCAGGTGTGTTCCGCGCAAAATTCGATGTACGCGAGTTTCTAATTGATCCTCCTTATGGTGGCCCTGCACAATGAAAGAAAGTTTCAGCAATTTACAGAGACGTTCAGCTTCCTGACGGCGCCATTCTCTGGCGACTGCTTGGAACCCACTGGGTAACTGCTTCAAGCCTCCGTGGATACGTAGATGGATGGGAATTTGGAGCAATTTGGCCTGTTCCCCAACAAAAACTGCATCATGGTAGGCTGCACTTCGTACTCCGTGGTTGCAATGCAGAATGTGGAGATGGGAAGAAGGAAAAATTTCTTTGAAGAGGTTTAGAAGTGCCATCGAGTCGCTTCCCCCACTAACACAAAGTAGGAAGCTGCTTTGAAGAGGTACTTCAGCTTCTAGTAGCGTCTCCTGGAGTCTCTGAGCAAGGCTAGAGCGAGGCTTCAACGGAGAATCGCTTCCAGAGAACGAGTTGCCTTGAGCGCCATCGGGTGGTTCGGATACTCTTCAATCAAGGCTTTCCAGATGGTATATTTGCGAGATTCATCCCGCATGTCTCCGAAAGCTTGCCCCAGTGAGAAAAGAGCTGATGGCAAATGCTGGCTCTGTGGAAAAGTTCGAACCAGTGTACTCAGGTGAGAGGCTGCTTGTTCTGGATAACCACTTTGCAAAAAGCCATTACCCAAAACCATCAGTAAATCATCCTTACGATATTCGTTATTCCCAGTCAGCAGGGGTTGCAGCTGGTCAACAGCCCGGTTAATGTCTCCTGATTGTAAAGCCAATAGTCCAATGACCAGTGGCTCACCACCCCCAGGATTTTTGGTGGCTGGTGCCGGTGTGAGCTTAGCTTGTTTCAGATCTCGCCGAAGATCATCGACCTCCCTCTGAAGTTGCTGAAGGCTCTCGACAATCACCCTAATGTCCCTTTTAACCTCATCAAGGTCCTCGACTGCAAGTGGAAGACGGTTTAGCTCAACTTGTTTTCTTGCTTGTTCAGCTGTCAATCCTTGAAGAGTCTTGAGGATCTTATCTTGCCGCTCCAGACTTGCTTGAAGTTCTGCCACTTGAGCATCAAGATTCGATTGTGCTGAAACTAATGATGAATACCCAAGAAGTGACGCACAGAAAAGAAGGATGATGAATACTTGTGGAGTGCGTTTCATATAAACCTACTTGCTCCATGCTGGAGCTGTTTCCGCAATCCCAGCTGGCTGATTAGTGACACGAATTGTGCGACCGCCATAAGCCGACATAAAATAGAGTTTGTGGACTCCTCCACGTCTGGAACTGAAGACAATTTGCTGTCCATTCGGAGACCAGTCGGGCTGCTCAGAATTGAAGGGTCCAAAGGTAAGTTGTTGAATCTGATCGGTGTCGAGGTTGTACTTAAAAATCTGAAAATATTTTTCCTGTTGGCCTTCAAAAAGCAACTGACGACCATTCGGTGACCATCGAGGTGCACTGGAATATTTGCCCTCAAAAGGCAGACTCTTTACCTCCCGACTTTCAATATTGTAAAGGTAAATTCCAGGTTGTCGAAATCGCTGACGATCAGAGACAAAAGCTATTGTTTGACCGTCTGGTGACCATGCTGGAGAGGTTTCTAGGCTTGGCCACTTGACTAGAGGAAACATCTCACCAGTTTTTAACTGATACCGGAAGATGTCTGCATTCCCTTCTTTCATTATGGTAACCAGGATTTCTTCTCCATCAGGCCCCCAAGATCCCCCCATTGGTTGAATTTCCCTGGGGAATCGGAGCAGTCTAGCCTGAGGACGATCAATCGGTTGCAGAGCTAATTCTGTAGTGGTCGTTGTAAAGTGGGTGTAGAGCAGGATTTGGCCATCTGGTGACCAATGTGCGAGGTTCGAAGCTCCTAATTCATAAGAAAATCTTTCATCGACTTTACCATCAAAGTCAATAATGCGAATCTGCTTATTACTTCCCGGTGGCTTTGCAGTGTAGGCAATCCGACTTTGCCCTAAACCAGGAACATTAAGAACTTCCTGAATCATTTGGTCAGAGAGTTCGCGAGCGGCTTGCTGCAGATCACTATTCCTGATTCTGATCTCAAAATTTCTGCGAATGCGTTGTTCTTTAAGATCTTTCAGAATCCCCTGCACAGTTTGGCGCTGATTACTCAGTTGCAAATTCCAAACGAAGGCAAGCTCGCTGGCAGCTGCAACTACAGGATCAACCACACTGAAGAATAGAGTCCGCTCAAGATTCTCTCTAATCGCATTGTAAAGTTTTTTGTTGCTTACTCCAGGAGGATTGGTTACCAAGACAACCTGTAATGGTCGGAACCTAGGGCTATTCACATCAAAGTAGTCCACTCCGTGTGAATTCCCTGAGACACTGGATAAAACTAGGAAAAGCAGGATAATGCGAAAGATCTTCATGATCAGAATTGGAACTGCTTTGGACTGAAGCGAACGCCGAATTCGTAAATGGGCAGCGTGTATGAATCTGGAAGAGGGGGAAACATACGCAAGTCACGAATCAGAGTCAGTACTGAATTATCAAGAGCTTTGTTTCCAGAGAGATCTTCCACTCGATATTTCATGACTTTTCCATTGGGCTGCACAGTAAAGCGTACAACTACCGTCAAATTGCTGTCAACCAAGTGAAAGGGGACATCCCACAGAGCCAGAATAACATTGTTGATTTGCTCAGAGTAGGCCAAAGCCTCTTGATCACTCAGCTGGCCGCTTGTTGGAGCGGCCTGCATCGCTGACATTAGGGTTGGAGCACCGATAGGAACTAACTCTGTACCAGCAAGTAATTCAAAGAGATTGGTTTCAATTCGCTTGGGTAGAGAGGTAACAGGAGGTGCTTTGGCTGGAAGTTGGGAGGCGGATGAAATGATTGCAGCTAACTTTTTATTATTTTCCAATAAGTTGGACCCACTCCTCGCAACGATTTTGGGTGATTTATTTGTTGTGGCTGGAGAAGAACTTTTATTGCTCTGTTTTTGTACAGGAAGTTCTGTGAGTGATGGTTGAGCAAAGGGTTTTGTTGTGCCAGTTTTTTCTTCGGATAATCGTTCAGTAGCTGTCTGGGACTCAACATTTTGAGGTTTGTCCAAGATCTCTTCCATTTGTTTGGTAACCTTTGCCAAGCTGTTATCTTGTGGATTGGGGGGTGTTGGCTTTGGGTCTTTTTTATCTTCTTTAGTTTCCTTGACCGTGCTTTTTTTGGATTCCTTAGACTTTGTTTTTTCCTTAGGTTGTTCCTTTGACGAGGGACGCTTGGGCTGACTTTTCCCAAGTTCGGGGATTGAATTAAGTGACAAGAGAGGAACGATAGTTCTACGATTACTTCCAGAAGCTGATTGAGTCCCTATGAGCAATAGTAAGAATCCAAAATGAAGTAAGATGGATACTAATAATGGCCAACGATATGGTCGTAACCAGCGTAGAGATCGCATGTTCTAAAATACTTTTGCCTTCATTCAAGCATTACCAAGATAGGCGAGAAGATAAATTATGAAAAAAGTAGTTGGGATCAGTAAAAATCAATTTGGCCTGACGGTCGGATTCTCTAATGATAATTTCATCACCCAATTTCAAAGGAATTTTTTCACCACCGTCCGCAGCAAGGAAAATGTCCGTCTCACGAGTTTCCTTACTAACTTCCAGGCAAACTAGGGAATCATGAGTCACGACCAGAGGGCGCGAACGGAAATCATATTCATTCAAACCAGTGATGATCATACAGCGCAATTCAGGCATGACGATCGGGGAACCAGCAGCCATTAAATATGCAGTACTCCCAGTTGCTGTCCCGACGATGACTCCATCTCCACGGATTCTTCTAATGTCTTTTTGATTAATGGACAGATCGACCGTTAGCATTCGAGTTGTACCTTTCAGGACAATCTCATTTACGGCATGCAGTTGACCATTTGGGTGCTCACAACAAATCATGGATCGATGGCTGATTACATATTGGCCACTCAGCACGAGCTGCAGGGCAGTCCCCAAGTCCTCGCGATTGCTAGCAGTGAGAAACCCGACATTGCCAAAGTTGATGGCTAAAACAGGACAATTTGGAAAATGACTGAGTGCATAGAGTACTGTCCCGTCCCCACCAACTGTGATTAGCATATCCAGTGGTATGGGTGCATCTGAATCCCACCTCAGTAAATGGGCTTGAATATCGTTTTCATTCAGGATTTTGCAGATCTGCAGACCAATCTCTTCTTGTTGGATAGAGTCGCTCAACAGGACACCAACGTTTCCAAGATCAAGAGGATAAGATTGCGGGAAGTGTTTCATGCTGAGGCTATTCTTTCGGCCAATTGAGATCCGATGTCTGGGCCTTGCATTGCGGGGTGTCGTACCTTGCACTTCCATGACAAGTATGAAAGCATAAAGGTAGTAAAAAAACGCTGGAATAATTCATTTATCTGCTAAGATAAATTCTTTAGTTAAGATCCATTTGCGCCAAAAAAATCGCAAACCCAAAATGGCGCACCCTAAGTCTTTAAAATTCCAAATGTTAACGGAGAGGAAACTGTGAATTCAATGATTCGTAGTTTGGGAATATGGCTGATCATCGGTCTGGTGATGTTGGTTCTTTTCAACATGATGGGTTCTCGCTCTGGAAACGAGCAGCGAATTTCCTTTACAGAATTCATGGACAAGGTAGAGACGGGCTCCGTCTTGGAAGTCGTTGCCCAAGATAACAATGTGATCGGGATCACAGACGGAAATCAACGCTTCCAAACACAGGTGCCTGATTATCCTGGCTTGTACCAAAATCTTCGTGAGAACAATGTTAGAATTCGAGTGAGCCCGCCAGAGCGCGGTAACGTGTTTCTGGCAATTCTGAATAGTTGGTTCCCAATGCTGCTGATTATTGGGATTTGGATATTTTTCATGAGACAGATGCAAGGTGGAGGCAATCGCGCCATGAGTTTTGGAAAGATCCGAACTCAAGTAACGGAGAAGAAGGATAATCCGATTACTTTTTCGGATGTTCAAGGAATTGATGAAGCCCGTGATGAATTGGGAGAAATCGTTGATTTTCTATCAGATCCAGATAAGTTTCGGGACCTTGGTGGGGAAATTCCACGAGGTGTACTTTTGATGGGAGATCCTGGGACTGGAAAAACGCTATTAGCGAAAGCGATCGCTGGCGAAGCAGGTGTCCCCTTTTTCAGCATCAGTGGCTCTGATTTTGTGGAAATGTTTGTCGGTGTTGGTGCGAGTCGTGTTCGTGATCTCTTTGAGCAGGGAAAAAAGAATGCGCCATGCATCATCTTTATAGATGAGATCGATGCAGTAGGAAGAGCTCGGGGAGCAGGGCTCGGAGGTGGTAATGATGAGAGAGAGCAAACCCTCAACCAACTCCTTGTTGAAATGGATGGCTTCGCTCCAAATGAAGGAATTATTGTAATTGCAGCAACAAACCGGCCCGATGTGCTGGACCCAGCACTCATGAGGCCGGGTCGTTTTGATAGACATGTGGTTGTTCCAACTCCAGATTTGCGTGGTCGTGAGAGCATTCTTAAAGTCCACACTAAGCAAATACCCCTATCTTCGGACACCGATCTGCAATCTATTGCGCGTGGAACACCAGGATTCACTGGAGCTGATTTGGCAAATCTCGCAAACGAAGCAGCTTTGTGGGCAGCCCGTAATGACAAACCCCAAGTTGATACAGGCGATTTCGAATACGCCAAAGATAAGGTTTTGATGGGTGCTGAACGGCGTAGCCTCCTGATTACAGATGATGAAAAGCGCACGACAGCTTACCACGAAGCTGGACATGCAATTGTAGCGGCTGCAATTTCAGAAGTGGATCCTGTTCACAAGGTGACGATTATTCCTAGAGGGAGAGCGCTGGGGCTGACCCAACTCTTACCATCCGAAGATCATCATAGCTATTCAAAGAAGAAACTGGTTGGACAACTAGCGATGATTATGGGAGGCAGAGCCGCAGAGCATCTAGTTTTTAATCGCTTCACAACCGGGGCTTCTGACGATTTAAAAAAAGCTACTGAGATTGCCCGAAAGATGGTTTGCCAATGGGGAATGAGTGAGGAACTCGGACCGCTGACTTATTCCGAGGAGCGCAACGCTTATCTTGGGCGGGATATGCTCCAGCACAAGTGGTTTAGCAATGCGTCTGTCAAGATGATCGACACAGAAATACGGGGCCTACTGCATGATTCCTATCAAAGAGCTTTCAGCCTGTTGGAAACAAATCGACGAGTGCTAGACTACTTGGCAGAACAACTAATTGAGGCCGAAACGATCGATGGGAATCTAGTTCGTGAAACTCTAAAAAATCCACCTGCCATCAACTGACCGAGGAAAGCTTACCAAATGGACTTTTGGAGTCTGGTACCACTTCGTTGGCAGGATCTAATTGATATCCTTCTGCTTTCTTTCCTTTTCTATCGCATTCTACTTTTGATAAAGGGCACCAGGACTATCCCGATGTTGATGGGGATGATCATCCTGCTGGTGCTATATTTGGTGGCTAGGTTTCTTCAGCTCGATGCTACTGGTTTGCTGATGGATAATTTGGCAAATTCATTGGTCCTGGTGCTGGTTGTTTTGTTCCAAGCTGATATTCGGAACGCACTGGCCCAATTTGGATTAATTACCCTCTTTCGCGATAATCGAGTCCAACAACAAGATGTTGCTATAAGAGTTCTTGCGGCTTGTAGGACTATGGCCAGACGGAAGATTGGTGCTTTGGTTGTTTTTGAGAAGGAAGTGGGGCTTCGAAATTTTACTGAACGTGGGACTCCAATTAATGGTCTTGTCAGCGAGAGCCTTTTACTAAGTATCTTTCATCCAACATCGCCTTTGCACGACGGTGCTGTAATATTGGGTCGCAAGGGGGACCTGGTCGCAGCTAAGTGCATCTTGCCGGTCTCTATGAATCAAAATCTCTCAACAATGTTGGGCACGCGGCACAGAGCGGCTCTGGGTTTGACTGAAGAAACTGACGCTGTGGTCTTGATTGTTTCAGAGGAACGGAAGGAGATTAGCCTAGGTTTTCAAGGTCAGCTTATGAGAGAAAGTGAGGTAGACCTAAAGCAAATGTTATTTAGCTTGCTCAGTGGCAAGACATCCTCAATGAAAACAAAGAAATCACCTGCTGAAGAAGATTTTCTGCTTGACGACAGTCTCTCCATTGGTCGTACAGAAGAATCATCACCAAATTCCGCAGCTTCTTCATAACCAAGTTCGATTCCAAGCTGGCATGCGGAATAATCTGCCTTTCAAGGTCCTCGCGATTATACTGGCCCTAACTGTTTGGTTTCTCGCTAAACAAGAGGAGAAGCCGGTTCAGGTCAGCTTTTTCGCTCCAATCATCTTCACGAATCTGCCACCAATGTTACAGGTGTCAGTGAACCCCACCCAAGTCAATGTCTCTGCCACGGTAAGTCAGCGCCGAAGTAGTTCTCTGAATCCTGCAGAAATCCGGATGCTGCTTGACTTGGAAACAGGGCGTCCTGGAACTTATACATTTCCTGTTGAAGCCGATAATCTACAATCCCCAGTCCCCCTGAATATTGAGAGAATTGCTCCAAATCAGGTAGAATTAGTAATTGAAGAGTTGATCGAAAAAGAGCTTCCTCTTCAAGCACGTTATAGCGGACAACTGAGTGCGGGCCATCTTTTGGAGCAGATTGAAATTGTTCCTCCAACCGCTAAAATTCGCGGCCCGAAACGCCTGCTAGATCCACTATCTCAGTTGATGACGAGAGAGATTGATCTGAATAATCTAGACAGTTCCATCGACATTTTGGTCAAAATTGATTTGCCTTCTCAAGAATTCCAGATCGTGAATCAAGGGATTGATTATTACAGCGCAAAGATCACTTTGGGAGCTTTACCTGTCAAGAAACGCTTTGACAATGTACCTATTTACTTTAGAAATTCCGAATATGTTTCGCTTATTAACCCGAGTACCTTCAACTTGTTTCTCGAAGGTCCACCTGAAGTAGTCAATTCGCTAAATAGCAGTGAAGTATATGGGACATTAGACTTACTTGAATACGCTCCAGGTAGCTATCAAATCACGCCCAAACCAGTTGTTCCAAGGCAAGTTAGTGTGCTACAGCAGTGGCCAATCATCTCCCTGTGGGTCAAGTCAACTCCACTTTCTGACTCGGAAAAACAGGAAAATGAACGCTTGGTTGAAGGACTGACAACTCCAAATCCCTCATCTACTGAACCCTGAAAGGTTTTAATGATCGCTCTGAATGTGAATGTGGATCATGTTGCCACTATTAGGCAAGCTCGACGTGCCTCTGAACCAGACCCTGTGACAGCGGCTGGCTTGGCTGAAGTTGCCGGTGCAAATGGCATTACCGTTCATTTACGCGAAGATAGGCGTCACATTCAGGATCGGGATGTCCGTGTTTTGAGGGAGACTATTCAAACCGTTTTAAATTTGGAAATGGCAACAACTGCAGAAATGCTGAAGTTTGCAATTGAGATTCAGCCTGAAGTAGTAACTTTAGTTCCAGAAAAGCGAGAGGAAGTAACTACCGAGGGGGGTCTTGATGTTGTTGGCGGAGGAGATGAATTGAGGAAAACGATTGGTAAGCTACGAGATAATGGGATGAGGGTGAGCTTGTTCATAGATCCTGACATGGAGCAAATTCGAAGCAGTTCCAAATTTGGAGCAACAGATATTGAGTTGCATACGGGCCCCTATGCACATGCTAAAGCAAATACTAAAATTCTTTCTCAGGCCGTCCAAAAACTGGAAAATGCAGCTTTGGAAGCTCATCGGCTTGGGATGCAAGTGAACGCAGGTCATGGGTTGACTTACCACAATACTCAGCAGATCTGTCATCTTCCAAATCTAAGGGAATTGAACATTGGTCATAGTATTGTCAGTAGGGCCATTATTGTCGGCTTTGAGCAAGCGGTTCGAGAGATGAGAGATTTGATCAATCATCAAGAACTTAGACTAGGTAGTGGGGGCTTGGGAACCTCATGAAAGACATTATCATTGAGTACTCACCGCACGAGATTCGGGTTGCAACTCTAGAGGGGGATGCATTGACCGAACTTTATCATGAGAGACCTCAAGAGAGGCGGCTTGTTGGGAATATTTATAAAGGGCGGGTAGCGAAGGTTTTACCAGGAATGGAATCCGCTTTTGTTGATATTGGCGAAGAAAGATCGGCATTTTTCTATATTGACGACATTCTCACAGAAAGGCTGGAAAGTGATGTCACCAAAGCATCTGATGGGAAAATACCTATCGATCAACTTTTATCCGAAGGTCAGGACGTCATTGTCCAAGTTTCTAAGGGTCCAATCAGTACAAAGGGGGCTCGTATTACAAGCCATATTTCCTTACCTGGTCGGAATTTGGTTTATATGCCTTTTTCTAACACCGTTGGGGTGTCAAGGCAGATTACCGATGATGCGGAGCGAGTTCGGCTAAGGGATATTGTCTCTCGATTACGGCCAAAAAATGCAGGTTTCATCATCAGAACAGTCGCAGAGGGAAGATCAGAAGAAGATCTCCATTCTGATATTAATTTTCTGGTTTCACTCTGGGATGGAGTACTCCAAAGGGCTGAGAAAAGTTATGCACCGAGTCTTTTGCATACAGACCTGAACGTAGTTTATAGAACTCTTAGAGATTCTCTCTCAAAAGAGGTTCGCAAACTGGTTGTGAATGAACGCGAGGAGTACCGACAAATTCGTCAGTTTGTAAAATCCTACCTACCCAAATTTTATTCATTAATTGAATATTATGGTGCTCCCCAACCAATTTTTGACCACTTTGGGGTTGAAAATGAGATTGAAAGAGCTCTTGGCCACAAAGTCTGGCTTCCCTCGGGGGGATCGCTCATCATCGATCAAACGGAGGCTCTCGCAGCTATTGATGTCAACACAGGTAGATTTGTTGGAAAAGAGAGCCATGAACAGACAATTTTGCGAACAAATCTGGAAGCTGTTGAAGAGATCGTTCATCAACTACAATTACGCAATATAGGTGGGATCATCATTATTGATCTTATTGATATGGAGCAGCCTCAACATCGGCAGGAGGTTTATCAGGTACTGAAAGATCAACTAAAGAATGATAAGGCTTGCAGTAAGATTCTCCAAATTAGTGAGATGGGTTTAGTGGAAATGACCCGGAAGCGTGATCGGGAAAGTCTGATGCGATATCTCTGTGATCCTTGCCCTTATTGTGCTGGGAGTGGGCACATCAAATCTGTGAATACTGTATTGGCGGAAATCTTTAGAGAATTGAAAAGAGTCTGTCAGGATAAGCGTAGGGGATCCGTTACAGTTTACGTACATCCAGATATCGAAATGAGCATGAGAGAAGACGAGCATTTCAATTTAAAAGAGATTGAAGAGGCAGTTGGGGTTCCATTGAGCATGAAGGCCTCCAATGCTCTGCATCATGAGCAGTATGAGATTTATGACTACTGAAGCCCGAAGACTAGCGGAGCAGAATCTTAAAAGTTTATCAGAAAATGATTACCCTGGCCGCGGAATTGTTTTGGGCCGTTTTGACCTAGACCATTGGGGTGGGCTTTACTGGATCATGGGGCGGAGTGCAAACAGTCGTAACCGATGTTTGCGGTATGAAAATGAAATTTTACGAACTGAGCCTGCGGATCCTGCATTGGTAGAAGACCCATCACTCATACTTTATAATGCAATAAAGCGATGGGATGAGACGTTGGTAGTGAGTAATGGTAGCCAAACAGATATGATTGTTGAATCCTTGAAAAAAGGAAAAAACCTAGCAGAAGGAATGGATACCCAATACCATGAGCCAGATGAACCAAATTTTACCCCAAGAATTTCTGGAGTACTGGATCTTCGCAAATCAACTCCTCAAATATGGCTGTCTTTACTGAGAAAGAGCCAATTAGTAAACTCTGAATCAGACCATGCCATCTACCATTACCGTCAATTTGCTGAAGGATTAGGAGTCGGTTTAACTACATATCTTCACAATGGATCGCCACTTCCCACATACGACCGTCCTCCAATGATCTTACCAATTGTTGGAAATCTTGAAGAAATTGTTGAACAATATTGGCAATGTCTCCAATCGGAGCATCTGATTTCACTTGCAGGTTTCCAAATTGACGCCTGTAGTCTGGAACAAGAGATGCACATCGTCAATCGCTATAAGCCAAAGTCGTACTGAGAGATAAATATTTTAGTTCAGACTTAGGCAGTCAAAACAGCTAACTAAAACATCCAGTGGAATAATTGCTTTATGGCTGAGGAACGAAGACAGTACCTACGAGTCATTTTCGAGGAGACCATTCAAGTAAGTACCGAAGAGTGGTCGGATCCAATTGCCACTGGTTTAGATCTCTCCTTGAACGGGGTTCGCTTCCATTGTGAATATCCACTTTCCGAAGGTGAGCTTGTTAGTATAGAGTTCGAACCATCTTTTACCCTTGTGGGCACTGCCATTTGGTGCTGGCCCATCGAATGGTACTATCAGGCAGCAGTTCGCTTCAGTGATATCACTGTGACTGAGCAGGAGAAGCTAAGAAAGTACATTGAAACAACTACAAAACAAGACTACCCAGATTTTGTTGGAGAAGTAACCACAGGAACCGAGGACACAGAATCTGTTCCCGAAGAAGAAAATTTAGAAGTTTTATCTTCCGAAGAGAATTCCAGCGCGGTTGTTTCACAGTCAGAATCCTCCTTCCCTGATGCAGAACTTCATGCACAAAGCTATGCAGGGAGCCAGGTTGCACTAGTAACAGAGCGAGATAGCCCTCACAATGACATGATCATGCAATACCTCTCCGAAAGAACGGGCTTTAAAATGAGCCTGATGGAGAAGCAGGGTAATCTTTGGCCAATGTTACGGGAAAATGCCTTGGATTTGGTTTTGTTGAATCAATCCACCTCGAATGAGGATGAAATTCTTGGAGTCATTCAAAGGCTGGGAGAGGAGCATCCGGACATACCCTTCATCGTTTTCGCAGGACCAATCAGTCTTGATGATCGCTTACACATACTCTCTTTGGGCGCAATTGATGTTATAACCCGTCCAACACATCTCTCAACAATCGCTCAAAGCATTTTGCAGGCTTTCTACGATAACAGAGCAGTGGGTACCCCTGCTCTTGAAGAGGAGTTAATTGATGAGAGTTTGGATTTAGAGAGCGATCTTGATTTAATGGAAGAGAAGATCTGATCTATTTAACTTCCTGTGAGTACGCCGAAGAAAATGAACTGTGGGCTTTTGTATTCACTATCCCCAACTGGATAAGCAATTTCGAGCTTCAGCGGAATTTGAACCAATGAGGCTGCATCTACTCCCCAGCGAATCCCAACCCCAACGTTCCTTCGATCTTTTGCCTCATCTAAATCTAGTTCATCCCCCCAAGCACGGCCTTGGTCAAAGAAAACAGTTCCCTGAAGGCCCAGGCTGGAAACATTTCCCCACCAGGGTGTTGTGACAAGGGGGAACTCGTAATCTACTCTAGTCAACAGATAGTTGTCCTGCTGCAACGTACCAGCTTGTGGAAAACCACGTAGACTAGTTGGTCCACCAAGAGAAAATTTCTTCTGTGATGGGGAATCCCCGAGCGTATTCCCGAGTACCAACTCCCAGCGAATGTTACTTCGGAATCCGGTTTCAAAAATCTGTATAAGTCGCTCTGACAGAAGTGTGTAAGAGTACTTGGTATCCAGCTCTTGGGATGGTTGCTCTGCAAGTGCTTTCAAATTAATGAGGTAATCTCCTCGAGCTCGATTCCAACCATCGAACTCAAGAGTCATTACATTAGAATTTCCTGTATCCCCAGATGACGTAGCAGTGGTAGAATAGAGATATTCTAATGCTATTCCCGTTTTAAAATTATAGAACGGTTTGTCAGGATATCTGGGCCCACTATAGCCCGCAAAAACTCCATTTAAAACTATTCCACCAACTCTTTGCAGAAGTAGCTGCCCATAGAAATTTCTTCTAAGAAAATTATTTTTCTGAAGATCCAGTTGATAAAGAAAATCACCACTACGAGTACCATAGCCAGGGATTACATAAATGCTTGTGTCTCCTTCACGGTGACGAAGTCCAACCCCGAAAGAGTTCCCATCGACGGCATTATTTGTAAAACCTGGAACAAAAGTAATTAGGCGTTCTCGTTGTCGGTGCCAATCAAAGGCAAAACGAATTCGATAAAAAGTGAATGAGTGATTATTGACACGTGATGTCTCGAGCAAGAATTCAGCAGGGTCTAGCGAAACTTCATCCGGTGGGGATTGTGTGCGGAACTCAACAATATAAAGGAGGCGCTGACTAAAAATTTTTTGCCTATGCTCTTTCTCATCTTCAGTACGTAACAATACTTCGAGTGGCATTACAGCATCGCCAAGCTTTTGAACTTCAACTCGAATCAAGAATTCACCATTTGGCAATTCCTCAAATACTGTTTCTCCAACAGCGTAATCCAGGCGTTCAACTGTTTCGAACCATTGTTTGAAGAACCAGTCTAGATCTTTTCCAGCAGCGATTTCCATCTGACTCCGCAAATCATTGTGAGTCACAACCTTTTGCTGGCCTTCCCTCACAAAATTTTGAAGTCCTTCCAAAAATGCTTTCTCTCCAACCTCGTACTCAAGCATGCTGATTACGGAGGCAGCTTTGTAATTGACTGCACGTAAATGAGCTTGTGTCGCTGGATTCTCCCGAAAGGAAGTAACAATCGGCTTTATTAACTCAAGATCGTTGTTCCGAGCCATTTCTTCTATGAAATGTTCTCGAAATTCTGGGTTCATCCAGTTGATGAAGTCAAAAATGCCCCCGTTTTTTCCATACTTAAACTCATAAAAGCGAAGACTCAAAAAGGCTGGTAGTCCTTGGCTTAACCACATCTGAGTGTCTTTATCATTCCATAAAGTGGAGCCAAACCAGATTCTACCGAGTTTCATACTAAGAAGGCCCATGACGCGCCGATCAAGGAGTTCGCTACGCTCGTAATGGGGTTGGGGAACCATGATGACATTATTCCATACAGTAACATCTTCACTCCTACCAGGGACTTGAACAATCCGAAGCTCATCCCATGGCGGCTTGAAACCATAGCGCTGTTCGACAAAGGCTACGAATTCTTCTGTCCAGCCATGAATTAATCCAACCCGTCTCTCATAATTGTTTTGATAGAATGATTCCACGAGTGGTGCATCTTCATGCTTCTGAAATTTGTTTCCAAAAATCAGTGGGAAGGAAGTCAGAGGTAGGTTTGTCTTAGGTAATAAAACAGGCTCATTGGATGTCACTGCAGCCGCCAAAGGGCTGCTGATCAGTTGACCAGATTCTTCAGAATTCCACTCAATTTCAAAAGTTCCAGTTGAGGGAAGATCTAGGCGTGTATCCCATCCGGATTCTGTGGGAATCAATAATTGTGGATACCAGAGGGCACTCATCAAGATCCCATCGACAATTCCCTCCTGATATCGCTCAGGGAAATTTGTTTGAAACTCAATCTCAATTTCTTGAATCTCTTCCTCATTAAGGATCCGCAGTAGTCCGTGTTCAACAGAGTATCCGATCTCTAGCGCTGGGTTTGCTTCGAGTTGATATTTGAGAGGCTGAGTTCCATTTCGTACACTTTTGATTTCAATGCTTCCCGGACTGAAACCACTGGGGAGCATAGGATCATCATTTTCACTGAAGGGTGTTTTCGCAAAGATTGGCGTTTCTTTGGGCCGACGTAGCCCCCGAGCATCTTTTTGGGCGAAACGATTCATTGGCAGAGCTAGCAATAACTCTTTACCATGGGCAGAATTGGGAATTTGGATTCGCAGATTTCCTTCAAGACGTTTTTGTTCAAGTGAAAAACGAACATTGCCTGAGTAATGGGGGAAATCAGAAGTTTGGTGGGATTGTGCACCCAGCCAAGTTGAGGTTGACAGTAATAGAATACTGACCACCAGATGTAATCTCTGCTGGTTCATGGATGCGATCCGAGAATGATCAAAAAACTAGTTTGATTAAGGTCTATATGTCTTGGAGGGCCTTGGATGCAATGTCTGTACGACAGTGCATTTTCTCAAAATGTATGTTCTGTAAGCGCTCATATGCTCGAGTTCGGGCTTGTGTAAGGCTCTCTCCCAATGAGGAGACATTTAAGACTCGACCACCATTAGTCACAAGGTTTGTCCCAACAATTTTAGTTCCTGCATGGAATACCATGTCACTCGCTCCGGATTTCAACCCCAATATGGGAAAACCGGTCTTGTACTCACCCGGATAACCCGCAGATGCCGCAATAACACAAACACAAGCTTCTTGCTTCCATGTCAGTTTTATAGAAGATAAACCGCCTGCGGTTGAAGCCTCCAAAATTTCAAGAAGATCGTTCTGGAGTCTAGGTAGAATTACTTGGGCTTCTGGATCCCCAAAACGCACGTTGAACTCTACTACTTTGGGGCCATCTTTGGTGATCATCAGCCCTGTGTAAAGGATCCCCTGAAAATCAATGCCCTCTTGCTGAAGTCCCTTCACCATAGGATCAATAATGGTTTTCTCAATTTCTGGGAGCCATTTCTCCAGGTGTGGAACTGGAGAATAAGCCCCCATTCCTCCTGTGTTTGGCCCAATATCTCCATCAAAAACTGGTTTGTGATCTTGGGATGGAACCATTGTGAGGTAATCTGGTCCACTGACGAAACTTAAAATGGTCATCTCTTCGCCGTCAAGAAATTCTTCGATCAAGACGGTAGATCCTGCCTCACCGAATCTATTTTTTTCAAGGGATGCCCTGAGAGCCAATTCTGCCTCACCGATACTCGTTGCCACGGTGACTCCCTTCCCAGCAGCTAAGCCATCAGCCTTGATTACGATGGGGGAGCCATTTTCCGCAACATATCTTAAAGCTGAGCCCAACTCTGTAAAAGATGCTGATTTAGCGGCTGGGACTCCATGAAGCTGCATGATTTGTTTCGCAAATGTTTTGCTGCTTTCCAGTTGCGCTGCCTTTTGGTTGGGTCCATAAATCTTAAGCCCAGCGGCCTGAAAACTATCGACGATCCCATGAGAGAGTGGATCTTCGGGGCCTACAACAGTTAGAGAGATTTCTTCTTTCTTTGCCCAAAGAATGAGGCTCTGGTGATCATCGAGTGAGAGCGGGACACACTTTGCCAGTTGTGCAATGCCGGGATTTCCTGGGACGCAAAACAAATCTTTGATTCTTAGGCTTTGGCTCAGTTTCCAGACAAGAGCGTGCTCACGCCCACCACTTCCAAGGACAGCAACCTTCATATCTTTTCTCCAACTTCATCGACAAAATGAACAATTTTATCTTTCAAGTAGAATCCTCCTTCGCTCCAACGACGTACGGTTTTGGGTAGAAGACTGTGCTCTGCTAGGTGAATTCTTTTGGCAAGCGAATCTGTTGTATCAGCGGAAAAGACAGGTACAGATTCTTGTGCGATGATAGGCCCAGTATCTACGCCTTCATCGACAAAGTGGACGGTACATCCGGTTAGCTTGACTCGATACTGGAGGGCATCTCGAATTGATTGCTGACCAGGAAATGAGGGAAGCAGGGAAGGATGGAGATTGATGATACGGCCCTCCCAGTGCTCAAGTAAGGTTGGGCCAATCAAACGCATATAGCCGGCTAGAACAACTCCATCGACCTCGTGTTCGCTTAGGACCAGGTGGAGCGATTTTTCATATTGGATTTTGTTAGCAAATTCGCTTGGAGAGTGAACCCAAGTCTTTAAACTAAAGGATTCAGCTTTTTGAATGACTGGTGCATTCGGGCGATCACATCCTAGTAATACCCATTCAACTAAAGGGAGGTTCCCAGTTTGTTTTTCTGAAAGGACAACTTCTACATTGCTACCCGTACCTGATGCCATCAAGGCTAGCCGCATTACCAATTTCCTTCTAGTCGTATGGCTCGCTCACCTTTTTCGATCAAGCCTAGAGGAAATACGGTCTCTCCCATTTCATCACAA
>JACLAD010003301.1_pt1 | contig 99111 bp, 143 predicted proteins | sample 8027901 | NCBI WGS metagenome assembly JACLAD01 (sample SAMN15725071, study PRJNA655200) | protist metagenome | isolation source: fluorescence activated cell sorting (FACS) single amplified genomes of... | place: Spain: Blaines Bay Microbial Observatory, Mediterranean Sea | collected 2016-07-05 | reverse complement strand
GTGACGGGTTATAGAACGTGCGAAGAACGGATTGCGCAAGGGCATGAAATTGATTCAGAAGAGGATGAATTGATGCAACATGCGTTAGATGAACTCGCTTTATGAAGAACAGGTGGATGGATAATGGCCACAGTATTTCTTGATCTTGATGGAACCTTAACCGATGCCGAGGAAGGCATTTTGAATTTGGTAGATTATGCTTTGCGAAAGCTTAGCTTGCCCGGTTTAAGCGTTGATAATCGTTGGATTGTGAGCCCGCCGCTGTGGTCCAGTTTTGCCCAGCTTGGGGTTCAAAAAGATGATCTGGATCGCGCGGTTGACTTTTATCGCGAGCGCTATGTCGAAACGGGTTGGAAAGAAAATAAACTTTATGATGGTATTTTAGACCAATTGGCAAAGTTGAAAGAGGTGGGCTATACATTATGCCTTGCAACATCGAAGCCGCATAGCTATGCGCGCAAAATCACTGCTTATTTTGGTATTTCAAATTTTATGAGCTTTGAATTTGGCTGTGAACTTGACGGCAGCAATTCGGATAAACCGGCCCTTCTAGCGCATGGTTTGGCGATTGTTGGCGCTGCGGGTGAACGGGCGATTGTGGCGGGCGGATTGAGTTTATGATATTCAGGGCGCGCAGGTCAATGGGATGAAAGCGCTGGGGGTATATTATGATTACGGGGGGCTTACGAAATTGAAAGAGGCCGGCGCAGATGTAATTATCAGTGATCAGAAAAAATTGGCAGAAATTGTTTCTGATCTTTTGCCACTGTAAGGAAACCTAATGTCTGTTATTGACCCTGTTGCGTTAACCGCAGATCTTATCCGTTGCCCTTCGGTTACGCCGGCTGAAGCTGGGGCTTTATCTTTGCTTGAAACCTTATTGGGCGAGCATGGGTTTGCCTGTACGCGGATCAAGCGCGGCGGCATCTACAATTTATTTGCCCGTTGGGGTGCGGGTGAAAATGAAAAAAGCTTCGCTTTTAATGGCCATACAGATGTTGTGCCGGTTGGTGATTTCTCGCAATGGCGAAATGATCCGTTTGGCGGCGATATAAAAGAGGGCGTGCTGTATGGGCGCGGCGCGGTTGACATGAAATCAGGCGTGGCGGCATTTGCTGTCGCTGCGATTGAGTTTGTAAACGAGACACCCCCCGATGGATCTGTGGTGATGATGATCACAGGCGATGAAGAGGGCGATGCCCGTCATGGAACCATGGCAATTTTGGATTGGATGCGCGAGGCGGGTGAAAGCATAGATCATTGTCTTGTGGGTGAACCCACCAGCCTCAACTATATGGGTGAAATGATGAAAATTGGCCGCCGCGGCTCTTTAACTGCGTTTATAACGGCACAGGGTGTACAAGGGCATTCTGCCTATCCGCAGCGCGCGAAAAACCCGTTAACCGTGCTTGTGGCGTTGCTGGATCGGCTTGCCACGCACCCTCTCGATCAGGGAACTGCGCATTTTGATGCTTCAACCTTGGCGATCACCACGATCGATACGGGTAATGCTGCTACCAATGTTATTCCTGCTGTCGCCAAAGCCACGGTGAATATCCGCTTTAACGATACGCATAGCTCGCAGGATCTGATCGCTTGGTTGAGAAAACAAGCTGCGCAGCAAAGTGCCAATAGCGGAGTGGAATTTGCAATCGATGTAAAAGTTTCTGGTGAAAGTTTTCTTACCCCGCCAGGGCTCTTGTCACGGCTTATAGGTGATGCGGCAGAAGTTGAATTGGGATGCCGCCCCGCGCTTTCAACTACGGGCGGTACATCCGATGCACGTTTTGTGAAAGATATTTGCCCGGTGACGGAATTTGGTCTGGTGGGAAAGGGCATGCATGGCGTGGATGAATGCGTGCCAGTGGAACAAATACACCAGTTGAAAGCGATTTATCGCCGCATTCTGCAGGCCTATTTCGAATGACGCGGTGGGTGGGGCGCAGCGATGATTTGATCCAATGTTTGGAAATTCGCCGCGCAGTTTTTATTCAAGAACAAGGTGTGTCTGTCGAGGATGAAGTGGATGGACAAGATTCTAAAGCGCTGCATTTTCTGCTTAGGGATAACACGGTGCCGATTGGGACAGCGCGGATTTTGATCTTGGATGAGATTGCAAAAATTGGCCGTGTCTGCGTGTTGGCGCCTTATCGAGGCCGTGGCCATGCGAAAGTTTTGGTGGAGGCATGCCTTAGTCATTTAAAGGCAGATGAGCGCGTAACTACGGTCAAATTGTGCGCGCAGATTTCTGCTTTGGGGATGTATGAAAGCCTTGGCTTTCAAGCCTATGGCGCTGATTATATAGATGCCGGTATCTTACATCGCGATATGATCCTGATTTTATAAATCAGGCCTTTAATTGTGATTTCAGTTTGGGGTTTAAAAACCGCCATGACGGCGCTGAAAAAGCATGATAGGCGAGCCGAATGAGTGAAATTCCTAGCAAACGCCAAATTCTAGATTGGATTGTGACCAATCCGACGCAAACCGCAAAGCGCGATATTGCCAAAGCATTTGGCATTAAAGGCACAGCGCGGATTGATTTAAAAAAGCTTTTGCGTAGCTTAGAGTCCGAGGGATATCTGCGAAAGCGCAAGAAAACCTATCGCGATCCGGAAAAGCTGCCCCCTGTCAGCGTGATGCAGGTTTTGCCGGCCACCAGTACTGGCGATTTGTTTGCCAAAGCGCTGGAATGGCAGGGCGATGGCATGGAGCCCGCCATTTTACTGGTTATGAAAGCCTCTGATCCGGCGCTGGGAGCGGGAGATCGCATTTTGGCGCGGCTTACCGAAATTGAGGGAGAAGGCTATCAATATGAAGGCCGCTTGATCCGCCGAATCGCCGTCAATCCAAGCCAGATTTTGGGGATTTTCAGGCAATCTGCTGAAGGGGGGTGCATCGTGTCTGTTGATCGGTCGGGCAAAGAATGGCAGGTTGGGCCCAATGATGCCGGCGATGCAAAAGATGGTGAATTGGTTGAAGCAGAGCAAGCGGGCCCAAAATCGCGTATGGGATTGCCGCGCGCAAGGGTGATATCGCGTTTGGGGGATCCCTTTGCGCCAAAAGCGGTTTCCCTGATTGCAATTCACCAACATGATATTCCTGATCATTTCCCTGAAGATGCGGTGCATGAGGCCGAGATGCAACGCGCGGCAGGGGTAAAGGGCCGCGAAGATTTGCGCGATATGCCCTTGGTCACCATTGATCCGGCGGATGCACGGGATCATGATGATGCCTGCTATGCGCATGCGGATAACGCGCCTGATAATCCGGGCGGGCATATCATTTGGGTGGCGATTGCGGATGTGGCGCATTACGTGCGGCCCAATTCAAACTTGGATCGTGAGGCTCGCAAACGCGGCAATTCCACCTATTTTCTAGATCGGGTGGTGCCGATGCTGCCCGAACATCTCTCAGGCGATTTGTGCAGTTTACACGAAGATGTGCCGCGGGCTTGTTTGGCGGTACGTATGCAAATCAGTGCAGAGGGCGTGAAGTTAGGGCAAAGTTTTCACCGTGGTTTAATGAAATCTGCCGCGTCACTGACTTATGAGGAAGTACAGTCGGCCTATGACGGCGTTTTGATCAGCAAGCGTGCAGCGCCCTTGTTAGAGCCTGTTATTAGGCCATTATATGAGGCTTATGCGGCCTTGGTTCGGGCGCGAGAAATTCGCCAACCTCTTGAGCTGTATCTGCCCGAACGCAAAATCATCTTGGATGAAGACGGGCAAGTGGTCTCTGTAAATTTTCGCGATCGTTTGGATGCGCATCGTTTGATTGAAGAATTTATGGTTTTGGCGAATGTGGCCGCTGCGGAGGCTCTGCAAACTAGACAGGTGCCGCTTTTGTTTCGTGTGCATGAAGAACCCGCGCCCGAAAAGCTTGATGCGCTGCGCGAAACAGCGCAGGCGGCTGGGCTTAGCTTGGCCAAAGGCCAAGTATTGCAAACGCGGCACTTAAACGCGCTGCTCACGCAAGCCGAGGGCAAGGATGAAGCTGAGCTAATTAATATGTCAACGTTGCGTTCAATGACGCAGGCCTATTACAGCTCGCAAAATTTCGGCCATTTTGGGTTGGCTTTACGCTCTTATGCGCATTTTACTTCGCCCATTCGCCGCTATGCGGATTTGATCGTGCATCGTGCGCTTATTCGGGCTCATGGATGGGGCAAGGATGGGTTAAGTGCAGAAGAAGAGGCCGTACTGGACGAGACTGCGCAGAAAATTTCCGATACAGAACGGCGCTCAATGATGGCAGAGCGCGATACGACAGATCGGTACCTTGCCGCTTATCTGAATGGGTGCAAAGGCTCAGAATTTACAGCTCGTATCAGCGGTATTGCAAAATTTGGTGTGTTTGCGCGTTTAGATGAAAGTGACGCTGAGGGGTTGATTCCCATCCGGACTTTGGGCCGCGAGTATTTTCATTATGACAAACAAACCAATAGCTTAATTGGTTCTGAGACGGGTCTTTTGCTCAGTTTGGGGCAGGTTGTTAAGGTAAGATTAAGTGAAGTTATCATTGAAGCTGGCAGCGTTGTGTTTGAATTGTTAAGCGTTGAAGGCAATGCATTACTCAAGTCTGGGCGTAAATATGCGCACTCAGTAAAGAAAAAACCAAACAGAATGCGGAAAAAATCTGGTAAAGTCAAGCGGAGCGTTAAACGAAAGCGTTAGGATGTGATGGATCAAAGGTTTTGGGCATGGGTAACGGGGTTTGCAGAGCGCGTTGCGGGGTGGTTTGACGCAGATTTTCTGCATAAAATAGTGCTCAGCCTTCAATTTATTCCCGAGGTGATTGAAAAAGACCGGTTTCAGCCCGGAACGGAAATGCCAATCTGGACCTATCTTCAAAAAATATGCTCACCCGAGCGGGTTGCGCAAGGTTAGCAGCTTTTAACAAAATTTCAAATTTCTCTAAATGAATTTGTGCATGCTTATGGCGTGCCGGCGCATATTTTACTGGCCGTTTGGGATTGTGAAACCGCTTATGGATCAAATCGCGGCGGCTTTTTGGTTTTGGATGCTTTGGCCAGTCTTGCGTTTGAGGGGCGCCGCGCGGCGTTTTTTGAACAGGAATTGATCGCCGCCTTGGATATTTTACAAACTGGAGACGCTTCAGCTAAGCGTTTTTTGGGCAGTTGGGCAGGCGCTATGGGCCATACGCAATTTATGCCGCGCTCTTATTTCCAGCACGTGGTTTATTTTGACAGCGATGGGCGGCGCGATATTTGCTCGGACAGCCCAGTTGACGCTTTGGCTTCAACGGCAGCGTATTTGCAGGCGCGGTGTTGGCGCGCTGGGCAGATCTAGGGTGCAGAGGTTTTTTTGGCGCCGTCAGCGGCATTAGATTTACCCGCCCCTAGTACGGTTTTGAACCTGTTAGACTGGGCGATGAGAGGTCTGACACCTTATCAAGATTTACTCGAAAATGGCTTTGCCAAGCTGATCTTTCCAGCTGATGTAAAGGGCTCAAAATTTTTGGTTCTAGAAAATTATGCCGCTTTATTGGCCTATAATCCTGCGCAGACTTATGTGTTGTCAGTCTGCGCGCTGGGTGATGCCATTGTGGACGGGTCTGGCTTTGTTCAGCCTTGGCCTACTGGCGAGGCCGCGCTGACTCGCGAAAAGCGCAGCGTGCAAATCGCTCTCAGTGCGCTTGGCTATGAACACGTTTGGTGCAGACCAGCTTATGGACCCAAACACCGCAGCGGCGCTCTGGAGGTATCAATGCGACCGTGGATATGTGTTGTCGATGCCTATCCAAGCCGGGTTTTATGGGCCGAGCTTGCCGGTCAGGGTCCGGGCTACCCTTCGCCGAAGGGGATCCAAACGGTTTTTGATTGGCTGGCTTCTGCCAGAAAGCTTTTTCCTTCACCGTCTTTTGAAAACCAATCTCGATCCTGCCCGTAATTGACCCAGCTGCGCTTTAAACCCAGCGCGCTTTGCGTCTCAATTTCCGCAGATAAATCGCTGGATGAAAAGCTCCATATGGCTTCGATATTCAAATGGCTGGCCAAAGGTGTGGCCAGCTCTGAATGGGCGCCGGTTAATAGATTAACAACGCCCGCAGGGATATCCGAGGTCTCTAAAATCTGGTAAAACTCAGTGGCGATCAACGGGTAGGGCTCAGAGGCCACCAAAACAATGCGATTGCCCATCGCCAAAGCCGGTCCAAGCAGCGAGACCAGCCCAAGCAGTGGCGCATTATCTGGGCAAAAGGCACCGATCACGCCAATCGGCTCGTTCAGGATCAATGCCACGCCGCGCAAGGGCACATCGCTCACCGCGCCATCATATTTATCCGCCCAGGCCGCATAGGTAAACAGGCGCTCTAGGCTGGTCTCAACCTCTACTGCGCCATTGGTTTCACCCGTGTATAGATTGATTTTTGTGGCAAATTCATCGGCGCGGGCCGACAGGTTTTCGGCAATGAAATATAGAATTTGGGCGCGTAAATGCCCAGTTGATCCAGACCATTTTACCGCCGCATGCGCGGCTTCAATGGCGTTGCGAACATCTTTGCGATTGGCGCTTGGGACATCGCTGATGAAATTTCCGGCCGCATCAAACACAGCTGTAGAATATCCGCTATCAGGCCGCGTTTGTTTGCCACCAATATATAGCTTGGCGGTGCGATCTAGCCCCAAAGACGCAGATTTTGTGCCAGTTTTTGCCAAAATAGGTTTTAAAGATCTATCGGTTGTGTGGGCTTTGGGTTTGGTATAGGCGGTTAAGCCTTCCCAGCCGCCTTCGCGGCCAAAGCCGCTTTCGCGAATGCCGCCAAAGCCGGCCATGGCATCGAACATATTGGTGCCATTTATCCAAATGACTCCGGCTTTTAGAGCTGGTGCCAAACCAAGGCAAAGATTTACGTTTTCACTCCAGATCGACGCGGCTAGCCCGTAGCGGGTGTTATTGGCAAGCTGCACAGCTTCTTGCGGCGTGCGAAAGCTGATTGAAACAAGTACAGGCCCGAAAATCTCTTCCTGCATCAACGGGTCAGACGGGCTGAGCTCGGTCAGCAGTGTTGGAGGATAAAAACATCCCTGTTTGGGCAGATCAATATTGGGCTGAAAGCAGGTGGCGTTTGTGTTTGCATCAATCAAGCTGTTCACTCGTGCAACTTGCGTCGTATCAACCAACGGCCCCATATCGACAGATTTATCAAGTGGATTGCCCAGCCGCAGTTTTGCCATCCGGGCGCGGATTTTATCATATAAGCGATCAGCCACCGCCTCTTGCACCAAAAGCCGCGATCCGGCGCAGCATACTTGCCCTTGATTGAACCAAATTGCATCAACCAAGCCTTCCACAGCGCTATCAAGATCGGCATCATCAAATACGATGAAGGGAGACTTTCCGCCCAATTCAAGGGTGAGCTTTTTGCCGCTTCCTGCCGTGGCCTGGCGAATTTTGCGCCCCACATCGGTGGATCCGGTAAAGGCAATCTTATCGATATCAGGTTGGTTCACTAGATGCTCACCCACGGTGCCATCGCCAGTGATGATGTTTACAACTCCGTTTGGCACGCCAGCCTGGATACAGATTTCGGCAAATAAAAGCGCTGTGAGCGAGGTGTATTCGGCTGGTTTTAAAATCACGCTGTTGCCCATGGCGAGGGCCGGCGCAATTTTCCACGCCAGCATCAACAGTGGGAAATTCCAAGGGATGATTTGGCCGCATACGCCTAGCGCCTGGCGGTTGGGAAGTTCGCTGGCCATTAATTGGGCCATGCCGGCATGATAATAAAAATGCCGGTGCACAAGTGGGATATCAATATCGCGCGATTCGCGAATGGGCTTGCCGTTATCGAGCGTTTCCAATGTAGCGAAAAGCCGGCTGTGCTTTTGAATAAGCCGTGCGATGGCGTATAAAACACGCGCCCGCTGATGCCCGCCTTGCGCCGCCCAACCCGCTTGCGCCGCACGGGCACTGGCCACGGCGTTATGCATATCTTGTTCGCTGGCTTGGGCGATTTTTGCCAAAGCCTTGCCGGTGGCGGGATTGCGGCTTTGAAAATGATCAGAACCTTCGCAGAAGGCGCCATTTATGAAATGCCCAAATCTGCGATCGTGGTTTTGCAGCCATTGCGTTGCCTCCTGCGTGCCTTCAAGGGCGGGGCCGTATTCCATCGTTTTAAATATTTCTTTTACGCTCATAGGGATTGTCCAAAATTAAGCTTAAGCCAATGCATGCCGGTGCCCTGCCGAATAGGCGCCGGTGACATGATGTTCCAATTGCCGTTCAATATCGCCCAAAAGTGACGAGGCTCCAAAACGGAATAAATGCGCCTGCAGCCATTGATCACCCAGTTCTTCTTTGATCATGCTCAGATAGATCAAGGCATCTTTGGCTTTTGAAATGCCACCGGCAGGTTTGTAGCCTACCGCATATCTTGTGCGGTCATGATAGTCGCGGATGGCGCGCACCATCACCAATGAGACGGGCAAGGTGGCGTTGACGCTTTCTTTGCCAGTTGAGGTTTTGATGAAATCAGCGCCGCCCATCATGCAAATCAATGAAGCCCGCGCCACGTTGCGCAGGCTGCCAAGCTCGCCCGTGGCTAAAATCGCTTTTATATGGGCTTCGCCGCAGGCCGCGCGAAACGCTTGCATTTCATCATATAGCGCCTGCCAGTTTTGGGTTAACACATGCCGGCGCGAAATCACGATATCGATTTCGCGTGCACCGGCCGCGACACTGGCTTTGATTTCAGCGATGCGCAGCTTTAAGGGCGATAATCCGGCAGGAAAGCCGGCAGAGACCGCCGCCACAGGAATACCGCTGCCCTCTAAGGCTGTAACAGCGGTTTCCACCATGTCGTGGTAAACGCAAATTGCGCTGGTTTGCAAAGACGTAATATCCAGCGCTTTGGAAAGATCATCCCTGAGTGGTCGGCGCGCCTTATCGCATAGCCGCTTGACACGCGCGTTTGTGTCATCACCCGATAGGGTGGTAAGATCGATGCAGGTGATTGCGCGAAGCAACCAAGCGGCTTGATAGTCTTTTTTGACGGTGCGCCGCGCGCCTAGGCTTGCTGCGCGGCGTTCGATCGCGGAAGTATTGGCTTGCACGGTGCCCACCCAATCAAGATCCAGCGCCATCCCCAGATTTCTTGATGAATGGGATGCGGTCGATTGTGGAAAGGCTGATATGTTTTGCTCTGACATGGGTGTTTCTCAAATTCTGCGAAGTTGATCATGTCATGCGCTCTGCTCCTTGGCAACCATCTGCGCCGTCAAAGCTGGTTTGAACGCCGTTGCGATCACGCGCAGCATTGTGCCAAGGCGCAAAGACAGTTTGAACGTTAGGGTCCGAATTTGGCGGTGGCATCACAATTTTTGATTTATAAGAAGGCCTATGCAGGTATCGCAGGTCATCTTGCCGTCCTATGTTGCGTAATTTGCGCTCTCATTCCCAAGAATGCGCTTTAGCTCGTCGAAATGTCGCATGCTTTGTTCGGAATATTTTTTGTTTTGATCAATCGGAAGCAGGCGGCTGTCTTGTAAACTGGCCAAGACCGTGGCGTGAATTGAATGCACATGCATGGCGCATTTTGCGTGCGGGCAATGGCGATGCACCGTGCCATGAAGCCCCATGCGGTTGTATCTGGCGCATTTGGGCCCTCCAGCGTGTTGGGGTCATTCGCGTCGATCAGCAACAGATCGCTGGCTTGGATGCGCTGCGAAGCTTTTATCGCTATATAGCTGAAATATGTCGTCTTAATAGCGTATGAGGGCAAAATCAGCGCCTAGCTGGCTTGGGTATAATCCAAAAACGGTCTCTAAGAATTGGGCTGTTCGTGCAGAGTTTTTCACAATGATGTTCACTCCAAGACCGGTGAGTGATTTACTAAATTCCTCTGCTAAAATCGTGTTGTAATCCATTGAGGTTCCTCCGCTAGAAGGCGAAGGCTTTGACCCTACTGCATAAGGATGAGATGGAATGTGTAATATAGCGTGATCTTTGTAGTAGTGTTTCTAAATTCTGACATATACTTTAGCACGAATTTGGTTTTTTATGGTTTAAAAATAAAGTTTATTTATAATTGAAGGTTCAAAAGTACGCACCCTTGATGCGCGTTCTTAAACAGTGTTTTATGATCCGGATGAGGCCGTGGCCTATTTAAATGTTTTGTATCAAGACGCGGTAGGTTTTTTGCAAAGCCGGTTTGATGAGGTGCTGCGTTCGGGTAGCACGGGGCATCGCTATCGCGCGTTTTACCCGCAGATCAGTGTGCAGGTTGATAGTTTCAGAAGCATTGATAGTCGGTTAAGTTTTGGCCATGTAACGAGCCCTAGCAGGCACACAACCACTATCACACGCTCAGATTTATTTGTTGGTTACCTGCGCCAGCAAATCGAATTACCAGTAGAAACCATGATTTTCCCATTCTCATTGGTCCGTTTGAAACGCCGATTCCTCTGCATTTTGGGCTTTCCGATGAAATTTCGACGAATACTAATGAAGCCCAATCGCAGTCCTTTTTGCTTAAAGATCTGTTTGACGTTCCTGATTTGGCCAAAACGAATGATGATATCGTCAATGGCGATGGCGCGCGCTCAGCTCAAGAGCCAATGCCTTTGGTGCCGTTCACGGCGCAGCGCGTTGATTATTCTTTGGCGCGCTTGGCGCATTACACCGCCACGGATCCAAGCTATTTTTAGAACTATGTGCTTTTCACAAATTATCAATTTTATGTGGCAGAATTTGAAATCTATGCGCGCCGCGCTTTGGCCGATATAGCAGTTTTGTCAGCACAGGGAATGTTGAGATCACGCATTCAGATGTCCTGATTGAGCCGGTTTCAAAATTGCCGCAAATGCCAAGCTATCATTTGAAACGCCCCGATGGCAGCGGCATCACTTTGGTTAATATCGGTGTTGGTCGGTCAAATGCGAAAACAGCAACCGATCATATAGCGGTGCTGTGCCCGCATGTCTGGATTATGGTTGGGCATTGCGCTGGTTTGTGTAATTCGCAAAGCTTGGGTGATTTTGTCTCGGCGCATGCCTATTTGCGCGATGATAAAGTTTTAGACGTAGATCTTCCGGTTTGGGTCCCGGTCTCTGCTTTGACTGAAATTCAGATTGCGTTTGAAAATGCGGTGGCCGATGTCACAAAGCTGCAGGGCTATGAGCTGAAGAAAATTATGCGCACTGGCACCGTGGCCACGGTTGATAATCGAAATTGGGAGCTGCGCGATTAATCTGGCGTTCAGCGTTTAAGCCAATCTCGGGCGGTGGCACTGGATATTGAAAGCGCCACAATTGCGGCCAACGGGTATCGGTTCCGGGTGCCTTACGGAACTTTGCTCTGCGTGTCGGATAATCCCTTGCATGGTGAGTTGAAACTGCCGGGAATGGCATCTGACTTTTATAAACGCAGGTTTCACAGCATTTGGAAATTGGAATAAAGGCGATGGAAAGCTTACAAAATATTCCACTTGAGCGCTTACACAGCCGAAAATTGCGCAGTTTTGATGAAACGGCCTTTTCATAGGGGCTAAAATTGAAAAAAGTATCTTTTTTCGACCAAAACACCCACTATTTATTGTGTTTATAAACAACATTCAGTTAGAAACGTTCCATGAGGCCCTAACAGTTGGGCAGTGAAGGAGAAAAAAAATGTCGAAACAAATGACGAAAACACAACTGATTGCTGCGCTGGCCGAAGATATGGGCTCAGATAAAAAGGCGGCAGCTGCCTCTTTGGACGCGATCTGTAACTTGATCACGCGCGAAGTTTCTGGTGGCGGTGCGGTCACGTTGCCAGGTATTGGTAAGATCATGTGCCGCGAGCGTCCAGAACGTATGGTGCGTAACCCAGCCACGGGCGAGCAATTCAAAAAAGAAGCGGATAAAGTTGTTAAAATGACAATTGCAAAAGCGCTGAAAGACAGCGTAAACGGTTAAGCCCCGTTGAACTGGTTCAGGAGAGGGTCGCTTTTGGGCGGCCCTTTTTATTTGCCGGTTGCAATAGCGTTTGAGAGTGGTTTTACAAAGAGATTAAAATGGAACTAAGCATCTCTGATGCTCGGGTTGGTTTTTGCGCTGATGTGGTCTTTGGCGTTTACGTCGGCGAGGATGATCATAGCAGAGGCCTCGCTTTTGGCTACTTTGTCAGCTCGGTTCTTAATTTCTGGTTTGTTGGGCGTTTTGATTGCGCGGTTTTTGGTTCAGACTATGCGTTTAACACAGGCGCAATGACGGGTGACAGTTATTTTCGGTATTTTTCAAAATGTGATTTATCTTGAGTTAAACTTTGTAGCGATGCAAATCATCGAAGTGTCGGTTGCTTCAATTATTGCATCTTCAATCCCTTTGATGGTCACTCTGGCTAGCTGGTTGGTGTTTTGAGCGTCAGTTTGATTATGGGCTTACGCATCGAGGCAGGGGTAGAGCTACAAGGTCTGGTTTTGTGCGTTATTGCCGCGATGGCTTTGACCATTGTTACCTTATCCGTACGCTGGGCGGTTGCGGGTGGCTGTGATTGATTGTTGGATTGCAGATGATCGTGGGCGGCGTCATTCTGTCTATAATTGCCTTTATTTGGAAGCCATTACAGATCAATCCAACGTGGCGGTTGCTGGGGGCGTTTACCTGTACCATGCTTATCCTTGGCCTTGCGGCCACTTTTATCTGGTTTAAATTAGTCGATAGTATTGGCGCTGTGAAAGCCGCAACTTTTCATCTTTTGAACTCGTTTTTCGGAGTATTGATTGCTACTGCGCTGTTGGGCGAAAACATAGGGCTTTTGGATTATGTTTGTGTGATAACTATTGCGCTGGGCATTTTGGCGGTTCAGCTATCAAGCAACATCAAACCAAACCCGGATCCGTGCGCTGATCTTTACACAGCAGGGCCGATCTTACCACCTTGATCGCCAACCTGCCCGCGGTGCAACAGCAAGTGGTCTAGAAGAACGCAGGCCATCATGGCTTCGCCGACAGGAACAGCGCGAATGCCAACGCAGGGATCATGGCGCCCTTTGGTGACCACATCGATCTCTTGTCCGTCTTTGGTAATTGATTTGCGCGCTGTTAAAATGGAGGATGTGGGCTTGACTGCGAATCGCAGCACTACATCCTGACCCGTTGAAATTCCACCAAGAATGCCACCGGCATGGTTACTCGAATATTGGGGCAACCCATCCGGCCCAAGCGTGATTTCATCGGCACTTTTTGCACCGCTTAACGCGGCGGCCTGCATGCCTCCACCAATTTCAACGCCTTTTACTGCGTTGATTGACATCATTGCTGCTGCAAGATCACCATCAAGTTTTCTGTAAATAGGTGCACCAAGCCCAGCAGGAAGCCCTTGTGCAACAATTTCAATCATCGCGCCAACCGAGCTGTGCGATTTGCGCATGCTGTCTAAATATTGCGCCCAGTCTTTGGCAGCTTTCGCATCGGGTACCCAAAAGGGGTTTTGGTTAATTTCTGACCAGTCAAAATGCGCGCGGTTGATTTTATGCGGGCCCATTTGGCACATGAAACCGATGATTTTTACCTTTGGTGCTAACTCAGCAAGCGCCGCCCTTGCCACCGCCCCCGCCGCGACGCGCGACGCGGTTTCGCGTGCGGAAGAGCGACCGCCCCCACGATAATCTCGAATGCCGTATTTTTGAAAATAGGTGATATCCGCATGACCTGGGCGGAACGTATCGGCAATATCGCCATAATCCTTTGAACGTTGATCGGTGTTGCGGATGGTCAACTGAATTGGGGTTCCCGTTGTTTTTTTCTCAAACACCCCAGAGAGGATTTCAACTTTATCTGCTTCGCGCCGCTGCGTGGTGAATTTACTTTGGCCAGGTTTGCGTTTGTCTAGCCAGGGTTGGATGATGGTCTCATCAAGCACAATGCCCGGAGGGCAGCCATCAATGGTTGCGCCAATCGCTGGGCCATGGCTTTCCCCCCATGTGGTGACTTGAAATAAATGGCCGAACACGTTCATGCTAAGATTAGCGCTCCTTATAAGATGTTGAATATAAGCACATTGCTGCGGTAACAAGCTTGATTTAAATCCGCAAGTGTCGGAAACCTTATTTATTACTAAGCTTTTTATGCGCTTATCGACCCGTATGCGGTATTTGCCATAGCTTAAAAGGTGACATTTGGGTGGTGGGTTGCGCCGAGCCGCCTTTGGCGACCCGGTTTTGAATTTAATTTGTGGCTGTGTTGCTGGATGAATTCTCTTTTGAGGCCATCAGAGCTAAGATAAATGCGCCAACCACCCATAAACCGGTATAAAGCCCAAAAACTCTTTGGTTATCGTCTCTTCTATCATTACGGCTTCGTCTTCCATCGCGTTTGCTTCGATATTACTGGCCCAACCGATAGAAACAGACGTTAAGGCGATTGCGAGTCTTGTCCTTATTAATTTATACATAAAAATACCCTTAAGATTTAAAATGTACTCATTGGTATTGTACAACACTCTTTCGAACAAAAGGAAATTTATAATAGTTGATGGCCTTTGCGAGGGCTTTGGAAATTGTATCAGGTAGGTTTTGATATACGTATTTGATGCCACATCCGATTCTGGGCTAAGCCAGAACTAATATTTCAGCTCGAATTAAAGTGGTTTGAATATTGGAATGATAATATCGAATTAAATATTAGGATAAAGAGTGATATCAGAAGTAAGTTATGTAAACAGAACGATAAATTTGGCAAAGATTGTGCCATAAATTTTTCACTATCTGTAAAATTCATGGGCATTTGCATGTATAACATACTATACTTCTCATGCGTCATCCATTATTATTTATGCAAATAAATAAAGGGTGGCTGATACACCACCCTTTTTGAAAAGATATCAGCTGATTAAAGTAATCAATTTGTTGTTGTTGTTGTTGAAGAAGAAGAACTATCTTCGTTAATTAAAGCTGCAACAGTCAGAGCTGTCAATACACCTACGCCAGCGATCAGTCCCGCTGACCCGACGAGAGCACCCCCTGCAGAACTAGCGCCGCCGGCAACGGTGCCAGCCTCCACGTTCTGAGCCGAAGCAGAACCTGCACATAATGCAACAACAGCCGTAACAGATAAAATCTTTTTCATTTTATACTCCAAATAAAGTTTCATGAGTTCTACTACCCTAAATCAAACGCTCAATCAATATCATTCCGATATTTAAGCTATGCCATTGATGAGACTTTCTAATGGTGTTGTTTTTTTGCACCCAAAAAATATTTTCAAATTCTAAATACTCATTTGAGCAGTGTTCGATGTATTTTCTTGTCTCATAGGGCTTTTCAAATAAGATGATCATCTCGCGTCCAAAAAATGATAACTGGCAGTGCAGCTTAATTATCTCATCTTTGTTATCAGCCATGAGGTATTTGTAGGAACGCGTATACTTTATGGGCAAATTTAATTGTGGGGCCTTTGTCAAGGCTGCGCGGGCAGCTTTTGTGTCTGCGCCCATCATATCATGATTGAAGCCGCGTGTTGCTGTTAACATACCGTCTTTAGTTGTGATGCTTCTGCCTTTGGTTGTTATCCAAACATCTGCAAGCGTGGGAATAGGCGCTTTTTGGATTGTTGCAATATAGTCACTTTCAAGGGCGTCAACCAAAATTAGCGGCATTTTAGATCCATCAATCATAACGCGCGTGATGTCTTTTCTGGGATCGAAAGGGTTTTGTGATTCGTCGCTTTTCAATGCTAGAGCCCAAACATCTGCCATAGTCAGCCTACCGTGATTGTCATGGCTTGAACTGCAGGCAGTCAGTACAAGAAGCAGGATTACAGAAAAAATGCGTGAGAATGTTATTATTTCCAAAACCTGCCTGCTTCTTTTATCATTGCGCTTACTTGGGTGAAGCGCGTAAGTCCGTGTAATCTGAAAGGAGGATTAAGCTTTGCCCCGCCATCCCGCGTCAAAACGCTGAATGCTATGTTAGACGCATAGGAACTAGGGTAACCGATGGACCAATCTAATGGTACACGGAAGAACAAGCCCTTATCAAAAGACCCTTCTCCGAAACGCTCAAATGGTACATTGGTTATGGTTGCCCACGCGCCCATTTCCCAACCATTTCCAAATAGCCGCGATAGCCGTAACGTGTATCCCACGTCTTCTGCCAGATATTGGCCAGCGTCCAATTGCCCAGTAAACCCGCTGTCAAAATCATAATAAGCCGATAAATGACTAGTCGTGGCTTGATAGTCTTTTAAGCCCAAGCAGGTATTAAAGTCGCGTTTTTGCACGTGGCTAAGTTCTAAGCCAATTCCCAAACGGCTGTTTACAGGTTTCCAAAGCATTTCCCCTGAAACACCTGCATACATTTTTTCTAAATAGCCCGCAGACACACGTGAATAAACGCTCGGGGTTAATTTGCCAAATTTTGTTAAGGTGAAACGGTCTAGGCTGGGATCTCCCTCGCGTTCGTATATTGCGTGATCACTGCGCACATGTGGTAAGACTGAATTGGAAGTACGCAAAACCTTGTCGAAATCCCCGAAAATTGATTTTCTGACCTCGCCATTGACATATAGGCCTGATCCAAGGGCCCATTGACCTAAAACTTTGGCTCCGACATCGCCGCGGATTGGGGCCTGTGGATCAAATAAAGAATATTCAACATAAGGGCCAAGTGACCAAGAAAAAATGTTTTCGCGGATTTCCAATGGCAGCCGTTCACTCTTATCCGAAAAATCGATTTTATCCAGCATTTCTTGTGAGGGATCTGCCGATAAAGCATATCGTTCAAGGTCTGTGCGTTCGATATGGGCCGAAAAAACAACCATATCTTTTTCTATGAAATCAATCGAAAAGGATTCGATATCCTTGCTTAAAAATTGTGAAATTGTCCTTGCAGCGCGACCCAAACCCTGCGTGGATGATCTAAAGCGCGCATTTACCACCTGAAATCTTGCATGAGTTTCTTTGATATGAATTCCTTTTAAACCCAAACCAACGTTACTGAGGCCAGCTTGCAGAGCATTGAAGTTGATGCTTCTCTCTTGATTACTGGTGATTGAAAGCGCGCGTGGACGCACCGGCACTGGCGCAAGTTCCCGACCCGGCCCGTTTGGCGGATCTTTGGGATCCATCACAAGATGCGCAGATAGAGCAATTTTATCTCCATGTAAAAAGCTAGATTGTAAGAAATAACCCCTGCCAGAATTCCAAGTTAACCCGTAATTCCACGGCTTTTGATGCTCTATATACGACGTCTCACGATTATATTGATCAGATGAATATTCAAATTTTGCCGTGAACTCTTTGCTCAGATGCCAAGCTAAACCTCCAAAGGCAGCTACATCACCTTTCAACCATTCGGTTGCTTCAAGCTCACCGCCAACTCCAATATCTCGTCCAGCACGGGTTTTAAACCTCTCGTTAATTTGCCCTAACGGCGAGTCGAACTCGCCATAAGTGGCCAGCCGACCGAAGCCCAAACCGGCCGTGATTTCAACAGGGCCAATATTTTTTGTGCTCACAACATATTCGCCCGTATACCAACCGGTTCCGATAAAATCATTTAAGCCAATGGCAAAAGCGGGGGTATATTGACCTTCATCAACGGCGCGAAAGCGAATATCAAAACTGCGGTCATGATTAGAATAACCCCCCGCTTCAGGCCCAGATCGTCCATGGGCTGAATAGCGAAAGCTGGCTGATACTTTTGGTAAGATTTGCACAGTTAAACTGGTGCGTCGATCCCCATCAAACCCACTTTGGCTAAGAACCAGCCGTCCATCTGAATCTGAGGCAGCAGTTGGCATATCGATCAAACCAATTGTGCCGTAGCTCGTGTATGATTGCGTGTCTGCTGAAAGTAAATTGGGAAGCAAGCCAATTATTGCAATTTTGTTGGCAAGCTTAAAAATGCGTCTTAAATCAGCCATCATCACCTCGGATATATAAAAGGATTGCTACCATTAATTTGCGGACTCCACAATAATCCTTTTTCCTTTTTGATCGCAAACCGATACTCAATTCAATGGCCTGACATAAACTGGCACCAATTTTTAAAAATCGTTTTCTATTAGACCACTTCGTTTGAATATATTCATATTTTGATGCTAAACGATCCCATCAAAACTCTAGTTATCAACGGTGATTGGCTAGAATTTCATTTACAAAAATATGGCTTGTGTTGGCTAAATTATCCTTCCAGGCGCTGGGCGAGTTTTCATCTGCTTGGTCCGATACATATTTAAAACAAGAAAAATGAATGCCTGCTATCTGTGCTAACTTCGCCAAGGCAAACGCCTCCATATCCACAAGATCTGTTTGTAGCTCAGGCCGTGCCGTCACAAAACTATCGCCAGTTCCGCATGACAGACCATGCCCCTGAGCAGATAAGCAAGGTGCTTCTTCGAAAGGGGTTTGCCCCAAGGCAAATCCTATATCGCGGGCATCCATATCGCGTTGAAAGAATTGTGTTACCTCTAGCAAGCCACTTAATTCTGGGTTTAACGCCCCTGCAGCGCCAAAGTTTATTAAATTCATTGGTTTATAGCGCGCCACATATTCGCTGCCGTTCAGCGCAGCATTCACTTTTCCAACCCCAGTAGTAGTAGGCTACGTTCCAGCTCGGTATCATTTCTTTTAATAGCTCTGCTTCCAAAGCAATTAATATCAACGTGTTTTTAGGGTCAAACCGCACTACGCTTTCCCCTAGCTGCTAATTCCAATTAAAGCTCATCTTATCGACCCTAAAAGCGTTGCGAAAGCCACTTTAAAAGATCTAATATTTTTGCGTTCTAATATGCGTTATTCGTTTGACCATAGGCTTTTGCCTTCATAAATTCATTCAAAGAAAACGGGCAACACTTAGATTAAAGCGCGGAGTATATATTTTGAAGAGACTTTCATGGGGCCTAATTGGCGGGGGACAAGGCAGTCAAATCGGGTTTGCGCACCGCTCCGGCGCAGAAATTGATGGCCGTTTTAAACTGATGGCGGGCGCCATGGATGTCGATCCGAATGTGGCCAAAAGCTACGGCGCGTCGCTAGGGCTTGATCCAAGCCGCGCTTACGGCACCTGGCTAGAGATGCTACAGGGAGAGAAATCACGCGATGACCGTATCGATTTGGTGACGGTTGCAACGCCCAATGCCACTCATTTTGAGATTTCAAAAGCTTTTCTGGAGGCAGGTTTTTACGTTTTATGCGAAAAGCCGATGACGATGACGGTGCCCGAAGCGCAAGCGCTCGTGCAGATCGCAAAAAAGGCCAACCGGGTTTGCGCTGTGAATTATGGCTATTCCGGCTATCCATTGGTGCGCCAGATGAAAGCGATGGTTGAGGCTGGGCAATTGGGCGCGATCCGTTGCGTGGTTGCAGAATTTGCGGGTGGCTTTATGGCGGATGCTGTGGATGCTGAAAACCCCCGCGTGCGTTGGCGGTTTGATCCAAAGCAAGCGGGAATGGCGGCTGTCACGGTGGATTGTGGCATTCACGCTTTGCATATGGCCTGCTATGTAACCGGGCAAAATGTGACCAAAGTATCGAGTGATTTTGCCCATGGGATCAAAAGCCGGGAATTGGAAGATGATAACCTATCAGCGTTCCGGATGAGTGGTGGCGCCATTGGTCGGCTTTGGACAAGCGGTTTGGCGATTGGGCGTACGCATGGGCTGACATTGCAAGTATTTGGCGAAATTGGTGGTCTAAGTTGGCAACAAGAGCATCCCAATCAATTGCGCTGGACGCCTTTAAATGCGCCAACTCAAATTCTAGAGCGCGGCACCGTCGGCCTTTCCGAGGCCGCGGTGCGCGCCAATAGAATAACGGTCGGGCATCCAGAGGGCATGGTTCTGGCCTTCGCAAATGTTTATCGTGACTTAAGCGAGGTGATCGGCGCGCAAAATTCTGGTACATCCTCAGATCCGTTGGCGCTGACCTACCCCACCGCAGAAGAGGGGTGCCATTCGATCGAAGTCGTTGAGGCGATGGTTAAATCGGCCAAAAATGACGGAGAATGGATAACCGTGTAACTGCCCCTGCTTGGTTATCTATAGCGCGGATGGGAATAGTGCAGAGGCTTCGCTTAAGCGCCGGCTGCGTTGCAAAGAAGAAAAAGTAATTCATTTGGTATGAAATTTTATAGTTCAGAGAAAAATCAGCGCCTCACCTTGTCACAGGCGATGGTGAAGTTTCTACAAGCGCAATACAGAGAATATGATGGGGTTGAGCATAGGTTTTTTCAAAGAATCTGGGGTATTTTTGGGTATGGGAATGTTTCGGGCCTGAGCCAAGCCTTGGTCGAATATGGCGATGATCTTCCTTATCATCAGCCCACCAATGAGTAATCAATGGTGCATGCGGAAACCAGATTTGCGCGCACGATGCGGCGCAAGGCGACCACGGCTTGCACCACGTCGATTGGCCCGGGGCCACAAATATGATTACTGGGGCGGCAACTATTTGTCGAATCCCAGTTCTGTTGCTGTCGTCAGATTATTATGCTACGTGGTTTCAAGGAGAAGATTTGCAAGATATTGATTATCTTAGTTCGGATGATATGTCGGTGATGGATACGTTTCGTGTAGTGAGCCGGTTTTACCACCGTCTGACCAGTCCCGAACAGATTTTGATCGCAATGCCAGAAGCCATGCGGCTTCTTACTAGTCAGTCAGAAACTGGGGCGGTCATGATTGCATTGCCGCAGAATATTCAGGGTTACGCGTTCGATTATCCAGAAAGTTTTTTGAAAAACGCGTTTGGCGTATTGAATGGCAGGTGCCACATCCGAACCGCATTGTGAAAACCATTGCGCTGCTGAAAGCCGCAAAAAATCCTTATATTATCGCGGGTGTCTGCATTCATTATTCCTAAGCTTGGAAAGAGTTAGAGGCTTTTACAACATTGCTGAAGAAGCTGATCTGATGATCTGTATTGGTACGCGTTTGCACGATTCCGTTACCGGGTTCAACTCGGCGTTTCAAAACCCGGATGTTAGATTCGTTTCGATCAACGTGGATGGCCGCGATGCGTATAAATTGGGGCCCTGCCTTTGGCATCGGATGCCAAGCTGGCGCTTGCAGCCCTAACTGAGGCCGCGGCCGCGGCGGGTATCGGCGTGACAAGGCTTGGGTTGAAACCGCCAATGCGGCGCGTTTGGCTTGGGATAAAACTAAACGGGAATAGGTTTTTGTTGAGCATAAAGGCGAAAAAATGAGTCATGGCTAATTGACCGGGTTGATCTCTGATCATATGTAAATGGGCGATACATTATTGGCCGCCGCTGGTACCGTACCAGCTGCTCTGATCAAATTATTCGATGTAAAAGATGGCAAGACCCTGCATATTGAATTTGGCAATTCCTGCATGGCCTATGATATTCCTGCGGCGATTGGTGTGCGTTTAACCGGCACGGATGATGAAATCTTTGTTCTAATGGACGATGGAAATTATCAAATGCGCTCAATGGAGCGGATCACCGCGATGCAAGAGCGCGCCAAGATCACCATTATTTTGAACGTGAATGACGGGTATCAATCGATACATGGTTATTAAAAAGCCTTGGTCGGACAATTTAATCTGCTTGATAAGGGTGAGTTCATTCAGATCGATTATGTTAAAAATGCAGAAAGCGTCGGGCTAAAAGCTTGGCTTTCAGAAGACGAGTCTGCGTTCAAACAAGCGTTTTTGAATGCCCGCGATGAGACTGGCCTCTGTATGATTGTTGTGCTAACAGAAAACTATTGTTCTAACCCTGGATCCGAGGTTTGGTGGGAGGTTGTTGGCGCCGAGGTTACCAATGATCCTGACACTAAAGCGCTGGTCGATGCGCGCGAAGTTGGCCGTGCAAAGCAACGGTTTTACTATTAAGCGTGATCATGCTGCGGTCTTAGGTTGCTTCAACTGGGTTTCGCGTTCTTAGCAAGGCATTTTGCATTGGGCGGCAGCTGCTGAACGGCATACTCTCGCTTGCAGCGGAATATATGACCGGCGCTTGTTCTTGGCGTGAAAGCCGCGGTCAAGCGAGGAGGTTTTACCAAAGCGAAGCAGCCCGTTGCGTTGAAAGGGCTAGCGCCCTTCCTGGTTTTAAACGATCTGGCGCAGGGTGTCGCGCATCTTTGCGAGGATCAAATCTTAGCCGAACGGGCCGCAGACCTCTCGCCTGCTTTATGCCAAATTATTTTTCAAAAATTGCATCGCCGCATCGGTGCCACCGGATTGATGCGGCATGTTGCTGAGGACAAGCTCCATTTTCACACCGATCAAAGTGCCAATTCGAAACACTTTTCCAGCCAGGTGTGACAGGCCGTTGCCCAGTGACATATTAAAGTTTTTCAGCACAGTGCTGCGAAATGCATCTGCATTATGGCCATCGGGTAATAAACCGCTGTCAGTGTATTGGAAAAATCCAAAAGCTCTTTGCATAAAACCTTTAGGCCCCAAGCTTGCACCGCGATGCGGGTTGCCTGCGCGTGGCGCTTGTGATGGGCAAAAACATTTTCCAACCCCTCTTCAAACAGCATATCAATTGCTTCGAATAATCTGTAAAGCAGGTTCGTGGCCGGTTTATAGGGAAAAGGCCTAGAGGCATTTGCCGCGATTTGATCCTCCCAATTCTAATAGGACCCGGGCAAATCAGCGGTTTTAGCCGCCTGTCTTGCTTTTTTCGAGAAGGCATTGAACGACAAGTCGGGTGGAAACATCAGTCCTTTTTGAGAGCCGGCAATGGTGACATCAACGTCCCAAGCTTCATGGCAATGGTTAGATGAATCCAAGGACGAAATTGTATCGACCATCAATAACGTATCATGTTGGGCGGCATCTATCGCGGCGCGGATGTCACTAATTCGTGACATCGCGCCGGTTGATGTTTCGTTACGCACCACGCAGACGGCTTTAACCTTGTCCCTTTTATCGGCCGCAAGCCGTGCCTCAATCGCTTCGGGATTGGCGTCTCGGCGCCAATCGGTTTTTAGCAATTCGGTATGCATCCCCAAACGCGCCGCCAATTTGCACCAAAGGTTGGCAAAATTCCCGGTTTCGATCATTAAAACGGTATCGCCGGCGCTGAGCGTATTGACCAATGTGGCCTCCCAAGCCCTCGTGCCTGAGGTAGGATAGATGATCACATGCGCTTAGGTTTTAAAAATATCCCGCAGATTTGAAAGGCATTTTTTGCCAAGCTTGGCGAATTCTGGGCCACGATGATCGATGGTGGAAAAATCTATCGTTCGTAAAATTCGATCCGGTACGTTTGAAGGCCCGGGTATCTGCAGAAAATGACGGCCTGACGGTTTTGAATTGAGCATATGTAAGCCACCTTTTTATCGACTAATTATAGTCAAGCTTAGTTTGAAATAGCAAGCATTGTGATCCCTCTGTGACTGGTTATTATAGATCATAATGCCGCATCATGAGCCATGAAGAAGATCGCAAATGACCAAGGATATAACCTGTTTAAAGGGTTCGCTTGAGGGCGATGTTTTAGATAGTGCTTTTGATCGGAGGCGCTATGCAACGGATGCTTCGATTTACCAAATGATGCCCTTGGCTGTGATTACCTCCCGCTCTGCGAGCGATATCAAAACCACCATCGAATTTGCGCAAACGCGTAAGCTGTCGATTTTGTCGCGCGGGGCTGGAACCTCGCAAAATGGGCAAACTGTGAACAAGGCTTTGGTGTTGGATATGCTAAACCGGTTGCTCAAGCCGTATGGGCTTTGGTTTCCGGTGGATGTTTCAACTTCTAGCCGGGCAACGATTGGCGGTATGGTTGACAATAATTCCGCCGGGGGCAGATCCATCCGCTATGCGATCCTTAGTACTAGCCGTACGGCCCGATTTGGGCTTTTGAATGAGGGCAGCGCCGGGCTTGAAAGCCTGTTGCCGGGTTTATTGGCGCTTGGACAAGACAATAGCGAGGAAATAGAAGCGCGTTTCCCCAAAGTGCTGCGGTGCGTTGGCGGGTATAATTTAGATGCGCTTTTGCCCGACACGCTGGCGAAACGCCTCGGCAGCACAGGGCAGGAAAATGATATCAACCTGTCGCATTTATTGGCTGGCTCAGAAGGCACGCTGGTCTATTCTGCGGCGATCGAACTGAAATTATCCCCCCTGCCGGCGCCAAAAATTATGGCGTTATGCCATTTTGCAAGCTTTTATGCCGCGATGGATGCGGCTCAGTATTTGATTGCTTTAGATCCGATTACGTTGGAATTGATCGATCAAACAATGATCTCCTTGGTTCGCTCTATCCCGCTGTTTAAAAGCACTGTTGATGATTATATCCGAAACAATCCAGAAGCGGTGATGGACCAGCTTCCTGACGCGCAAGCCGGCAAGCCTCGTTAGATAATGCGCGCAGAGGAGGCGGTCGTGGTGATTACTCCGCCCGATCAGCAAGCGCGAATTTCCGAAATGCGCAAATCTGGCCTGAATATCATGATGTCGATGAAATTTGAGGCTAAGCCAGTTTTTTTGTGGAAGATTGGGCCGTGCTGTTGAAAGACTTGGCCGCGTATACGCAAGGGTTGACGGATATTTTTGAAAAATATGGCACCAGCGGCACTTGGTATGCGTCTGTGGGCTGTCTGCACGTCAGGCTGGTGTTGAATATGAAACTGACTGCAGACGTACAAAAGATGAAATCTATTGCTACCGAAGCGTTTGAATTGATAAAAAAAGACGGTGAGCCGCATTCGGGCGAACATGGCGATGGCTTGTCGCGTTCTGAATTCAATCTGGTGATGTTTGGCCCGCAATTGACGGCGCTGTTTCGCTTTGCACCAGGCTATCACGTTGCAGATTTTCCAACCCAGTTGAATTGGTCGGCTTGGCCAGGCGCGGCGGGTGGGTTTCAGGGCGCGATTGAAATGTACAATAATAACGGTTCCTGTCGGAAACGTGAAGGCGGGGTGATGTGCCCGTCTTTTCGCGTTACAAGCGCGGAAAAAGACAGCACCCGTGGACGGGCCAACAGTTTGCGGCTTGCAATGGTCGGTGCAATTGGGGGCAAAGGCGCTGGCTTCACCTTACATTGCCGATACGATGAAGCTGTGCGTTTCTTGCAAAGCTCGCAAACATAAATGCCCGACCGATGTTAACATGGCGGCGATGAAAATTGAAACCTCTGGGTTGTACCGCGCAGAAAATGGATTATCCAAATTTGATCGGTTGATTGCCTATTTGTTTGATTATGCCCCCATTGCAGCGGCGTTGGAGCCGCTGTTTAACCTGCGCGATAAGCTTTTTGGGTTGGCCTGGCTGAGACAAATTTTAATGGGGTTTTCTGCCAACCGGCTCTTGCCTGTTTGGCAACGCAGGTGCTTTCAATCCACCGAACTGGCGGTTGGGCCCATCGGGGAGAGGCCGGTCCTCTTATTTTTCGATACGTTTAGCTGGTATTTTGAGCCCGAAAATCTGCGCAGCGCGTAGTGGGTTTTAACCGCGGCTGGGTTTTCACGCCTTTCTCGCCTTTGCCAGATCAACGCAGCACAAAACCCTTGTGTTGAGGGCGCGTGACACCGCCCAGCGCCTTGTTGAAACCTACGTCTCTTATGCGACGGTTGGCATTCCGATTGTAGGGTTGGAACTGTCCTGCTTGCTGGCTTTAAAGGATGAAATCCCTGTGCTTTTAAATACGCAAGATGTGCAGCAAGTGGCCAAGATGGTACTGACTTTTGAAGAACTATTACTCACCGAAAAAACCGCATTGTGTTTGAAGCCGTTGCAGGCAAAGGCGCTGCTGCACGGGCATTGCCATCAAAAAGCTTTTGGCCTGATACGCCCTGTGCAAGAGGTGCTTGGCATGATTGAAGAGCTTGAGGTTGAAATGATTGAGACTAATTGCTGCGGCATGGCTGGCGCTTTTGGCCATGGCGCTGAAACCTTCGATATTTCAATACAAATGGCCGAGGTGCGTTTAATGCCTGCCATTCGCGGTGCGGCTGTCCAAACATATGTGATTGCAGATGGCACATCCTGCCGTAGCCAAATCAAAGATGGCGTCGCGCGCGAAGCAGTGCATGTAGCCAGATTGCTCGATCATCAACTGATCAAGGATTAAAAAATACCCACTGCAATCAGCTGCAGGCCGATTAGAAAAAAGGCGATTAACACGGCTTTTTGAAAATAAACCTGAGAAATTTTACCACGCAATATTTCGCCAATCCGAAAGCCGCCTATCACGAATAAAAGTCCCAAGAGCGATTGCTGGAGTATCGCGTTTGTCAGAACGCCGCCCAAATAAAGCCCCAATGAAAGCGGCGCGGCCCCTCACCAAGAACACAAATCCGATGGCGGCGATAAACCGTTCTTTTTCGAGCCCCCGCGCGATCACATAGGTGGCCATTAGCGGCAACCAAATTGAACTGAGCCCCCCAATATTTCGGCGATCACTCCTTGAATGGAATAGTCCGGGCCAAGGCGTAATTTCCATCCTATCAATCCATTCAGCGCAACAATGACCATGGCCACACCGATGGTGATTGTTAATAAGCCGGTGGGATAACGTGATAAGAAAAAAGAGGTGATAAAAATGCTGAGTAAGATAGTGAGTGCCGTGGGCCAATAGGTTTTCATGAAATTAGCCCGATGCTGTGATTTTATAAATTGGGTGAAATTGGTGAACAGAATCGGGATGGCAAGCAGGGCAACCGCGTGGGTGGCGCTGAGCACCAGCGTTAAAAGACCCATGGCTGCAGCCGGCAAGCCGATGCACCAAAACTCTTTGACGATGCCCGCAACGAACAATGTTACGGATATTAAAACCAGAATGCTGGGTGTTTGATTGGCAAATAAAGTGTCAAATAGGTGCTCTTGCATAAGCTGCTCCAAGAAATGTGTCAGCGCTGTCTTGCGAACGTACAAACAGCGCTGGCTACACCAATCCAAACAGCTTTAATCACTTGTACCTTGCCCGAGGGCCCTTTGGGCAAATCCTCTAGGATAGGATTGTATCTGGTGATTTGAATTTTCCGAGACGGATTTGACAATGCGCCAGCAAGTCGGGTGCGCTTGTATGCACCTGTTCTTTCAGGCGAATGCATGCCTCGACCCGTTCGCCATAATTCTCGCAAGGCACCGCAAAGGCCGCAGCCTCCAAAACCACCCCATGTTCAAGTAACGCCGCATCAATTTCGCGTGGCGCAATATTCTCACCGCCCTGGATGATCAATTCTTTGATGCGGCCTGATGCAAACACATATCCATCTTGATCCAGATATCCCAGATCGCCGGTTCTAAGCCAGCCATCGTGTGAAATGGTTTTCGCGGTCTCCTCGAGTTGGTTCAAATAGCCTTGCATGACATTGGCGCCGCGTACCAGAATGCCGAAGATGAAAATGCCAATCGTGATAGGATCGCCAAACAGCCTAGCCGTTCCAGCTAGAAAATTCTCAAGCATAGGCCACCCTTAAAACAGTTGATCGAGTTGGGTTTTTGTTTTCAGCATAAACGCGCTGATATCGTAAAATGGGGAGTGGAAAATACATTCCTCAAAGCCACCAAAACCATTAATATAAGAATGCTACGCGGTCAACTCGTCGCCCCGAATTTGTAAATTTCAATTGGTTGATTGAAGTCATAGGCGACGGCGAAAAAAATGCCCGCAAGCGCCAGTCAAAAAACGGCTTCGACCAAATCTGATTTTTTAAGATTGTCCATATTTTTTGCCTTTTTTTGGCCAGAACTTGCTTGGAGCAGTGACTCCAAGCAGGGGCCTAGCTTACTTTTTTGATTATTTTACGTCCAAGCTCATTGATTTATAGAAGTCACGATATTGCCCGATCGCTGCATTGATCATGTCAATCGCTCCATCTGTATCGCGATCGCTGTCAATCACCAAATCTGGGCCAATCGGTGAAGCGTGTTTCATTGCTTCGAATATAAACCTGCGAGAAGGTAACTTGTGAAACCACCAATGGAATCAGATCAACTGTCGGGTTCGCCTGGTTTATGATCTCAGTTGATATTGACTGATGTCAAACTGGTGACCGCTTCGGCCATTGCAGCTGCAACTTGGCCTGATCCACTAGGACCATAGGGAATCACTATGGTTAAAGCCTGCTCAGGAAAACAACCGGGCTTGGCCATGATGGCCTCGCTGACCCGGCATTTAACGGCAAAGCCCAAACTTGCCATTCCGCTTAAGGCAGACGCGGTGAGGGCAATAGACAGCGTTCTTATGAGTGTTATCTTTATTATTTCCTCCTCCTATTGATCTGATCGTATTTTTTATTGTCGACCATAAAAATTATGGTGCCTCTGGGGCCTTTCACGTCAACAAAAAAGCCTCTTAAGGCGCTATGAAAAATGAGAGCGGTTTTTTACATAAATGCATTTTTAATACTGTTGTGATACTTAATCTTCACAGTATTTTATGGTTTAAACCGTTCAAGGCGGTTATCTGCGCAGCTGTCTTTGGGCCCTTTCAAGCTTGCGCAGTCGCCGCGCAGGGCTATTGCTCTGTCAAGCTACATTGACTCATATTCATGTTTTGAGGCTTTTTTCATTTAGCCTGATATATCTTTACGCTTCCAGAAATTGCTTTGGAGCCGATTTTAGGCGCTTCAAACGATCAGACAGAAATAAATATTTTTGAGCCATTCTTGCGCGATTGTGGGTCTTAAAAAACACTGCCTGCAGCGCGAAACCGATTTGGCTTTAGAATAAGTGGGTCTGGTAAAACCTCAAACCGCGTCATAAGGGGAGTCGTATGCGTGCAGAACTCTGACCGATATTTTCTTGGAATACGCCGGTTAAAGCGCCGGCTGCAGATGAAAACTATCTGCGAGGATCGACGGCCACAGAGACGGGGTTTTCTAAAATGGGTAAAAGCTGCAACGGCCTTTTGCCGCGTTGTTCTTCGTAAAAAGGTGGGCCCGATGCCACGAAATTTTAATGGTGTTTTGCTGCGCTGGCCTGATGGCCCGCTGCTCTCGCTCATCAGCGGCCTTTAATCAGGCAGATGCTGCACCGAATACGGTTGTACAGACATTGGCTGAAATGTGTTGGTGGGTTTGGCGTTTGTGCATGCGTTAGATCCCCAAGCGCCCAGAACCGCGGGGCCGCGCCAGATGATTATCGATTTGCGCAGCGGCGGCATGGCTGGCGGGGCGGGAGAACAATCAATGGCAATCGCGATGACCGCGCAAGTCTTGCGTGAGTGGCAGGTCCCGTGCTCGGTGATTGCGGGGGCAACCGATAGCAAGCTGGTTGATTTTCAATCTGCAATGCAAAGCGGGGCCAATTTGATCACGCAGGCAGCGGGGGCGCAAGCCACTTTGATGGGCGTGAGCTTTGCCGCGATGGTTGCGGATAATGACACGCTTGGCGCCATTTTGCGCGCCAATATTCTGCCCGAAATCTCAGAGGAGACCCTTGCCTTAGCCGCAATCACGGATGTTGTTGCCGGCGAAAGGCATTTCTTGGGCTGGCTCGAAATCTATGCACGTATGCGCAGTGATTTCTTATATCCTGACGTTGCCGACCATGGTTTGATTGAGGAGTGGCAAGCCAGCGAGAAGCTGGATATGGGTAGCCGCGCCGCGCAGCACGCACGCATAGTGTTGAAAAACCATTGGCCACAACACACCTCTCAAGCCTTGCGAGAGCGCTATCTTATTCGCACTTTAGGCTTTTACAGAACGATGCATGGGTTAACGCTTACTCTGGCGCGTCGAAAGTTTCGGAAAACGTGGTGAAAAATTTACCCGTTAGTTTTTTCGCTGTGCTTTGCACTAACCGGTTGCCCAATTGCGCCAGCTTGCCGCCGATATCCGCTTTAGCTGCGTAAGTAAGGATGGTTTTCTCCCCTTAGGCGCGCAAGGTCACATCGGCGCCGCCTTTGGCATGCCCAGCTGCACCGCCATTGCCCTTACCGCTTAACGAAAACTTTTCCGGTGCTCCGGTTTGGTCAAGAACAACCTCGCCGCTTAGGCGGGCCTTTACCAGGCCAACTTTCGAAACCACCTTGGCTTCCAAATTGGTGTCGGAATGTTTTATCAGCTCTTCGCAGCCCGGAATACATTGCTGCAGAATTTCAGGATCATTCAGCGTTGCATAAACGGTGCTTATCAGAGCGTTGATTTCGATTTCGTCGTTCAGTTCCATGAGGGTTCCTTCGTTAACAGCAGAGGAATTGGAGGCGCGCCAATGCGTCAGCTTACTGCGGTGTCAGCGATAAGCGCTGTATTCGCCGCCGCATAAACTTGAAAATGATTTTCGTATGAACCTCACTTTCGAGGTATGATGCGCAGATGTCTGGCAGAGATTTTGCGCATAAACAAGACATCTCAAACGCAGCGTTTCGGCACTGTTCATTTTGGGCCTCTCCTCGGAAGGCTTTGCGCCGCAATTCCGTCAACCCGGCCAAGATGGATAGCACAATTTCTTCAGGGGCAACCGCGCTAATATTCAAGCCCGCGGGTGCTTGCATGGCGTGTATCTGCTCTTCCGACAATCCGCTTTCGATCAGTTCTATCGCGAGCGTTCGGTATTTTTGCGACTGCCGACAAAGGCCATAAACACTTTGCTTCTCCGTAATGAGGTGCGCAGCGCTTGCAAATCGCCTTGGCCTTGCGGGGCGATTTGCAAGCGCATGGCGTTTTGCGGTAAGGGCCATCGCCACTGGCGAGGCGCCAAAAACAATAAGCTCTGGGCGGGGCAAACAGGGCTCGATAAAAATATCAATTGTACCTTTTGAAGGGCAGCCATTGCGCGCAAAGCGCATGCTTTCGCTTTCGTCTCCGCTGCTCAATCCCTTTTCTGACAGCAGGTCTTCGGGGGTGATCGAAACAAGCTGCGGGGTGTCTTCATGAATGGTGCGTAAGGCGCCTTGTTTGATGGCGCCGCGAGCGCAGCCCCCCTGATCCAACCAAAAACGATTTGACCCTGCGCATCCAGTACAGCTTTTGCACCCGGCTTGGCCGCTGTGTTCCCAGCGGTGCGGATAATTATGGCCAGCGCAAAGGCTTCTTGGCGCGTGCGCAGCCCGTTAATCGCCTCAGGCATATCACCATCGAGCAATTCTTTGGACATCATAGGCGGGCGAGCTCCGTTTCTAAAGCGGCAAGCTCAGCCGGTGATCCGGCAGATTTGAATCCATCAAGATAGGGCATTGCGGCGGCCATGCCCTTGGCTGATAGTCTTGCCAGCTTTTCAGCGGATTCAGCCAAATGATTCTACAGGCACGCTTTTTCAGCTGTGCCAGCGCACCCGCCAGTTGATGCGCCGGGCCAGTATCGTGTCCATCGGATAAAATAAGTACCACGGTGCGCTCGTTGACGAATTTTTTGCATAATTGCGGGCATAATGATCCAAACTTTCGCCAATTTTTGGGCCACCTCCAAACCCGGCTGCTATCAGAGACATCCGCGCTAAGGCGTGAAACGCATCTTTGTCGCGCATGGCTTCGCGGATCCGGATCAAGCAGGTGTGAAACAAATAAGCATCTGTGGTGGGATCGTTGCGCATCAGACCAATTAAAAACGCAAGAAACACTTTTGCATACACCGTTATAGAGCCTGAGACATCGCAAATTGTAGATATTTTTAAGCTGCGTTCGGGGCGATTTTTCGGGCAAGCCGGAGTGGCTCGCCACCCGCTACAAAGCTTTGCCGGATAATTTCGCGAAAATGCAGCTGTGTCCCTTTTCGTGTCGTGCGGCGGCGGCGCGAGCGGCGATCTTTTAATGCGATGCCCAGTTTCGCGGCCAGTTTTTGGACCTTTACAAGATTGCTTGGTTAGATCAAAGCGCGTAAATCGGCGCGTTTCAGATTATTGGTTTTGTTGGCGATCAAGCGCCTCAACCCATCGCTTTCCGCTTTGTTTTCGCCCGTCTTTGGGGTGTCGGGTGCACCAGCTGCTCCTTGATCGGTACCCGCGGCGTGGCGTGAAGATGACATTTGGTCTGAGCCTGGGCGTTTCTGAGCGGAGATGACTTTTGGTTTAACCTGTCCAGCATTCAACCAATAGGCGGCAAAAAGATCATTAAACCGTACGTCATTTTCTTTGCAGCCGGTACAGATCGCCTTTAAGGCAGAGCGGGTTTCAGGCAGATGCGCGGCCGTGACATGGCTGAGACCAGCCAGTGCCAAATCGGTTTCTGCCAGGCCAAGGCGGAGGCCATTTTTCCGTAGATGGGCCAAAAACTCGATCATTCGGGCGGCAGGCAGGGCCAGGATTGCGCTCAGCAAATCGGGTTACGCGGCTCATGCCGCACGCCTGGCAAGCTGCTGTGCCACTTCACAGGTGATATGGGCTTGATCGCTCTCGGTTTTTAAAAGCGTAGTCAAGCTGGCCTGCAAGGCGGCGGTATTCGCGGTGAGATCGGTGATGCCCAGCCCCATCAGCGCTGCTGCAAAATCCAGCGTTTCAGCAATGCCGGGGTTTTTTCCAAATCTTCTGCTTGCAGTTTTTGCACAAATCCGATGATTTGCGTCACGAGCTTGGCTTGTATATCGAAGCATCGGCTGTTTGAGATGGCCAATTCGGTTTCGCGATCTGGATGGTCAACATAGGTGTAAAGGCAACGCCTGCGCAGCGCATCTGATAAATCGCGCATGCCATTTGCAGTTAGAACCACAATGGGTTTGCTCACCGCTTCTAATGTGTCCAGCTCTGGTACGGTGATTTGAAAATCCGCCAAAATTTCTAAAAGATAGGCTTCAAACTTTTCATCTGCGCGGTCGATCTCATCGATCAGCAACACCGGTGCTTGGGTTTGGCGAATGGCGGGGAGAAGCGGACGTTCGAGTAAGAACGCTTCTGAAAAAATGCGCTTTTCAACGGTTGATCCGGTTTCCCCTGCCTCGGCACTGTTGCGGATCGCTAAAAGTTGGCGCTGATAATTCCATTCGTAAATAGCTTACGCGGCATCCAGACCCTCACAGCATTGCAAGCAGATGAGCTTGGTGTTTTGCACCGCCGCCAACACCCGCGCCACTTCGGTTTTGCCAACGCCAGCGGTCTCTTCTAACAGGATCGGCCGCTGCAGTGAGATCGCCAAATGCAAAGCGACGGCCAAATCATCTGATGCCATATAGCCCGCTTTGGCCATCGCGGTTTGCACTGCGCTAAAGCTCATTTTTGCCATCCTGGTGCGATCTTCCAAACTCGCCAGTGATCATGGGGCATATGCGCCTGACACAATCCAAAGGCGCGGAATGCATCATACACGGCGTTTGAAAAGGTCGGAACGCCCCCCCATTCGGACTTTCACCGACACCTTTGGCTCCGATGGGATGATTCGGCGAGGGCGTGGTTGTATGATCGGTGGTATAATGGGGCGTTTCCCAAGCCGTTAGCAGGAAGAAATCCATTAAGGTTCCGGTTTTTACATTGCCCATCTCATTATAGGCGATTTCTTGGCCCATCGCGATTGCTAGCGCTTCGGTTAAACCTACGTATGTTTGGCTCTCAATAATCATTGGGTTGAGCCGCGTGCCGCAATCATTTGTGCTTTGGCGCGAATCTTATGCCCCGCCGTGGCCAGAATTTGGGCAAATGTTGTAGCATGGCCCTTCTTCTGGCTGATCGCGCCAGGCCGCGCGATGGTGGATCCTGTGGGATGAATGCGGATTGCGTAGCTGTCAAACATGCCCTTCCCCAAAATATTGCAGTTTTTGACTGGTCCGGTCCCAACGATTTCAGTGAAATGGGTCAAGCCAATACCCAATAATTTGCGCGTTTCGCCGCGCTGGAATGCGGCCACGCGCTCGTTTTGTTTTTTGCGTAGATCGTCATGGTTCAATGCTTTGTCCCAAGACGTGTGATAATCCCCAGAATCATATTCCCAGCCTAACGTTGAAATATACGGAAATTGACCCTTTTTTATAAAATGGATCCGGCGCAATTCGGCCGCATCCATGTTCAGCTTAATCGCCAAAACCTCAATCATCTGTCCGATGAAATAAGCCGCTTCGGTGACCCAGAAGGAACAGCGATAGGCCACGCTGCAAGGGGCTTTGTTGTTATAGACACCATCGACTGCTAGATAAGCGGTGGGGATATTGTACGGCCCGGCGCAAATATTCATGAAGCTGGCTGGAAATTTGGTGGGATCTGCGCAGGTGTCGAACTCTCTGTGATTGGCTGTTATATGGCACCAGAGTCCGGTGATCTTGCCGTCTTTGGTGCCGAGATTCTCTCTTGCATCCAATAATCGTGGGCAAAAGCCGTGGTCATCAGATTGACCATCCGATCTTCGATCTATTTCACCGGTTGGCTAGTGACGATAGAGGCCACCACCGAGCAGACATAGCCCGTATAAGTACCAACTTCATTACCAAACCCGCCTCCGATATCGGGCGAGATCACGCGAACATTATGCTCTTCAATGCCCGAAATCAGCGAGACCACGGTGCGGATTGCATACGGCGCTTGGAACGTGCCCCAAAGTGTCAGCTTGCCATTGACCTTATCCATTGAAACCACACAGCTGCAGGTTTCCAAGGGGCAAGGATGGGTGCGATGATAATAAATCATTTCCCCAGCTACTACATCGGCTTTGGCCAGCACTTGTTCAGTGGCGTCTTTTTCGCCGGCTGCTCATGTGAAGATATGGTTGTGATGCTTGCGCGGCCCATGCGCCCCATCGGCTTTCGGATCAAGATCTTCGCGCAAAACCACGTCTGATTTCAGCGCTTTAAACGGGTCCTTCAGAACCGGCAGTTCTTAATAATCGACCTTAACAGCCTCGATCCCATTCGCGGCTGCAAAACGGTCTTTGGTAATGACAAACGCCACTTTCTGGACTTGAAACAACACTTCGCCATTGGCCAAAACCATTTGCTTATTGCCGGCCAAAGTGGGCATCCAATGCAGGTTCAAAGATTCAAGATCTTTGGCTGTCAGCACCGCCAATACGCCGGGCACTTTCAACGCCGCTTCGATGTTGATCTTCACTACGCGGGCATGCGCATAGGGTGGGCGCACAAAATCTCCCAACAGCATCCTGTCAAGTTTGATGTCATCGACATAATTGCTTTTGCCTTGGGTAAAGCGCGCATCTTCAACGCGTTTGCGCGAGGATCCCATGCCTTTGAGGCTTGACTTGCGTTCTTCGCGATCTGGAATCATATCATCCATAGTAATGGTGCACGCGCCGCGATGCGATGTTTCGCAGCCGATATGTGGCCCCGTGATATTCAAGCGTTCGTGCAATGTATAAATCAGCAATTCGCGCGGTTCGGCGAGAAATTCTTCTTTTTGGTCGTTCAAGATCAATTTAATATGTAGTTTATCCGTTATTCTTTATTCCTTTCAAGCCCGGGACCAAGCGCGGTGGATCGCGCGGGTCAGGATGACGCCAGCCACGTGCATTTTAAACGCAATGGGGCCACGGTTCTTCAGTCGGATCGATATCACCCAGCGACATGCTGACGGCTTGCTTAATCGCTGCGTCATCGAGTTGGGTTCCGATTTAGGCGGCACCGGCGGCTTCTGAGAAGATCCTCGCGTGCCGTCATATCGTCATATAGGCCGCTTCGTAAAACGCGCGTGCATCCACCGCGCGCATGCCATTGGGCCCAACCAAAGTGAATGAAGCATCAAGGCACTGCATAAGACCGAGCATATTATTCGCCGGATCGTTATTGGTCAGATTGCCCCCGACCGTGCCCATGTAGCGCATTTGTGGATCTGCGATTTGCAGCGCGGCCTCCTGTAACAAAGGCGCTGCATTTGCTAAGCTCTGATCCGAAATCACCTGCGCTTGGGTGATCATCGCATTAATCCTCACCCGCGACCCTTCAACGGAGATATCGGATAGATTAGGGATGTCTTGTAAATCGATCAGACGCGGAATATCGACTATGCGCAATTTCATCATCGGGATCAAGCTATGGCCGCCGGCCATAATCAGAGCATCGTCGCCATGCTCTGATAGAATGGCGACGGCATCCGTTAATGCGCTGGGCCGATGATAGCTAAATGGTGCTGGTATCACTGCTTTTCCTCCCCTAAAAGCATTCGTCACGCAAAAAGTCAGTGAAAGTGATTTTTCGCACATACTCTAATATATTAACGCCGCTGGATTTCTCACCAGTTGCGAATGATCTGCACGAATTGCGCTTTTTTGTTAAAGCCCGAGGGTTTCTTTAACCCGCTTGATATTCGACCGGCTGACGGGAACAGGCGGCAGTTTAGGGTTTTCAAACCGGCATAGCCCCGTGTCTTTGAGGCGTTCAAAATGCTGCACCTTGGCGCTGTTGATCAGATAGCTGCGATGGGTTGTGAGAAAGATGTATTGGGCTAAGCGCTTGGTGGCTTCGGCGATCGGCCAAACGCAGAAATGTCGCACGCCATCATTTTTATACACATGCGTACAGTGCCCTTCAGCTCGAATAAAGGCCACGTCAGCGGGCGCGATAAACAGGGTGGTGCCGTTGCTTTCGCAGGGAATACGTTGCGCCCGGGATGCGGCGGATGACGCAGGGTCCGCGGCCGGCTTGGGGCTAGGCGCTGGCGTTGGATCTCGCGCACCCGAGACGGGCGCCAAGCTTGCAGAATTTGTGCGAGGCGTTTGGGCAGGTTGTGGCACTACAAACGTCACACCTGTCCATAAAAAAGCACCTAAAATCAGGAAGCTTGAGCAGATTAGGATCAACGCTAGAATTTTGTTTGTAATGCTTAGGCCCAGCTCATTAAAAGCTGGAGCTTCGACAAAGCGCGTGCTCAGATGGCGACGAAATGAACCGCAAAAACCGCCAAACCGTCCCCAGCAATATATTACGGTTTGAGCGCTGCTAATAGGCGATTCAGATTGCCGCAACGCAAAGGCTTATCGCGGATAAAAATGCAAATGAGATACCTTGAACCGTATAAATGGGGCGGCATAATTGCAGACTGGCTATGTCCAGATAATGCATGGTTAAAATGCCAAATTCAACAAGGCTGTCAGAAGGAAAAAGAATTTTTGGGCGGCGCTCGAAAAAATGTAAAAGTTCCAAAGGCACGGAGGCGAGCGACACCGCAATTTTATGCTGCGAAAAAGATTTTTGAGACAAGTCTTTGGTAATCGTTAGGCCGGTGAAACCCGCAACCAAAGCGATCAGAAAGGACATGACGACAAGGCCGCTTTTTGTAGGTTTAAACCGGGTATTGTTTTGGACGCTGTCGGATCAGGGCTTGTCAGATTTTGGACAAGCCCCTAGGATTTTTCGCAAAACTCTTTGCAACGAGATTTCTGATGTCCACTCTGTCTGATGTTGTGGACCTGAGCGCCTATCCTTTGCACGATCGTACTTTTCTTGCGCGCTGCCGGGCTGCTTTTGATCGCGATGGGGTACTAACCTTGAAAGGGTTTTTGCGCCCCGAAGCGGTGATAGATTTGGTGAAAGAAGCGCAGCGGAAACGCAAGAATGCATTTTTCACCGTATAATGTTTACTTAAAGCCCAAAGATCGTATTTTTAACCGGCAAATTAGCTCGTCAAAAAGCTGCATCACCAAGGATTAATTGCCCGCAGAGTCTGACCTGCATAGCCTCTATAATTCGGATGTATTTCGCAGCTTTATCGCCCAATTGGTGGGAGAGCAGGCGCTGTTTGAATATGCTGATCCGCTGTCTCCGATCAATGTGCATTGCGCGGTCGAAGGCCAAGAATTGAATTGGCATTTTGACAATTCGGAATTTTCCATCATCCTGCTGTTGCAGGCTCCTTTGGCAGGCTGTGAATTTGAATATCTACGCGATGCAGAAAAAAGCGATATGAATTTTTCTGGTGTGCAAGCGGTTATTGAGGGCAAGTGCTTTTGGTTGAGCCTGGCACTTTGGTGCTGTTTTGTGGACGAAACGCTATGCATCGCGTTACTTCAATGCAAGGCGCGCGAGATCGCATTTTGGTGGTTCTGGCGTATAATTCCAAGCTGAGAATTGCGCTGTCTGAAGCTGCACGGATGACGTTTCTCGGCCGTTTAGGGTAGATTGTGGTGCCGTTCTAAGCTGCGCCATATTGCCTGCGGCCTGCGCTGTATGGAAGAGCGATTGTTTTTTATCATGTTTCACATATGAGCTGCGCATCGTTTGATCTGCGGCATCTATGTTGCAAAAAAGGACCATGCTCTCCATATCTTCTGGGACACTGGCGCAGGGAATGGGCAGAAACCACATGGCTTCGAAATTTTTTTTGGAAAAAGATAAATCAAATATTATTTGGTTTTGGCGTCGATATCTTAAAAGAAAAATCCCATGTTTGAGCTTGATATTGGCATTGGTGCTTTTGGAAGGCTTCGTGCTGCAAAAGTTTTTGGCCATCACGGAAACTGGATTGCGGGTGATTTTTGAGCAGGGCGACATCATAGATCTGTTTTGGATTTGTTTGGTGGTGTTTTTGATTTTTACGGTTCGTGCTTTGGTGTCTTTTGTGGTGCCAACTTTATCCGTGCGTCTGGCCAGCGGCGCTGTTTTAGAGCTGCGTTCAGATCTGATCCGCCATGTTCTTTATATGGATCAAAGCTTTTTTGATCGCACTAATGCTTCGGATCTTATTCTTCGCTTTGTAAATCAAGTGGAAGCGTTGAGTCAATTCGTTGGACGCACCACGGTGGAAGCCGTGCGTGATGTGGCTACGATTGTGATCATTTCAGGGTATTTGATTTATAAATCTGCGCTGCTTTTTGGCGTTGCGCTGTTTCTTTTGCCGATTATTTTTTTGCTGATGCGGATGGTGTCTGAAACCATCAAACGCATTCAGGCGCAATCTGAGCAGGCGCTGGGCAGTTATATGAATACAATTGAAGAAATGTCTAGGGGTATGCGCACGATTAAAATGACTGGGCAAGAAGCAGTTGAGGTCGATCGGATGATTTCTGAATCGAACAATATCAAAAAATTAGCAGTCAACCTGCATATGGCGCAAGCGCTTGTTTTGCCTTCAATCGATTTATCTTCAGCGGTTGTGTATATGGTGGTGATTGGCGGTGGTGGCTATCTGGCCCTTTCAGAGGTCTCGGCCTTAGACGGGGCGTCGATTATTGCTTTCCTGTTGGGTTTAGTGATCGTTTTTGATCCCGCCCGGCGCCTGTCGCAATTTTTCACAAAATTGCAAACCAGTTTGATCTTGCTTGCCTCGGTGCGCGGGGTGTTGCAAACGCAGCCCGATGTTTCAGACGAAGGCAACGTCTCAGAGTTTACCGATATGCGCATCGATATCGCTCTGAATGATATCGGGTTTTCCTATGAGACTAATCATAAATTATTCGATGGTATCAGCCTGCAGTTTGAAGCGGGGCAAAAAACCGCCATCGTCGGCTCGACCGGTTCGGGAAAAACTACGTTGCTCAGTTTAATGGCGCGGCTGTATGACTTGAATAGCGGTGCGGTTTTGTTCAATGGCCAGAACATAAAACAGTTCACGTTGAAATCGGTACGCGAAAAATTTTCAATCGTAGCGCAGGATGTGGTGATTTTTAACAAAAGTATCGCAGAAAACATTCAGTATGCAGATCCTACAGCCAGCCCAGAAGCGGTGCGCGCAGCGGCAAAACTGGCGCGCATTGACGATTTAATGATCGAACGCGGGGATCAGCCCGTGGGTCCGAAAGGTAGCTTGCTTTCGGGCGGTCAAAAGCAGCGGATCGCGATCGCGCGGGCTTTTTTAAAACCGGCGCCGATCCTGCTTTTGGATGAGGCAACATCGGCGCTTGACGCGCTGACAGAACAAAAAGTTAATGCCAGCTTCAAGGATCTTCAGGCCGGTAAAACCACTATCGTTGTGGCGCATAAATTTTCGAGCGTGGCTGATGCAGATCATATTTACGTGCTTGAGGCCGGTAAATTGGTTGAACAAGGCACTCATGCCGATCTGATGGCCAAAGCCGGGTTATATGCCAGCATGTTTTCTGCGCAGGATGATATTTAATATCTGGATGATGGTTTTCACGCGCCTTCAAAACTCTGGTTGAAGCGGTCGATATTTTGCGCAGATTTTTGAAAAGGGCTTTGAACTCTTCCGCGAAATGCCATCAAACGGGCCAATAGGCTTGATTAATCCCACGCACCGCGCCAACACTGTCATGTATCGTATTGGGGACCAGCATGCTCAAACCTGTCTTGATTATGTTCAATCTGTTCCTTTGGGTGTCTTCGGCGTAGGCGTTTCATCTTTGCACAGATATCCGCGCTGTGGTGGTGCGTGGGGCTGAAATGCTGATAGAGGGTCAAGAGGAAACGGCAATTGACGAAATGATTACGGCCCAAATGAAGGCACATGGGCATACGCATACGCCCGCTTTATGTGGGGCTATGCTGCGTCAATCACTCAAATTGAGCCAAAAAATTGTCAATGGCGATCTGAGGCAAATGACGGCTGTGAATTATTTCGGTGATCAGTTTCACACGGAATGTGCTCGCAATAAAATCTGGTCGGGCATCGGGCATTAGTGTTTGGAGTGATTGTTTGCTGTAATTTTCCTGCTGCAGGTTTTAAGGTTGGTAAAGCCGGTATACGCAACGCACCACGAAATGGGCACATAAGTTTAAGGCTTGTAAATCCAGAAAAAATCACTCAACTGCTGTGACATCGCGCACAAATTGGGTTTTCAGAAACAGGATGTCTTATGGGAATAAAATTTCGCCTGCCTTTGGTGTGGAATGTCTATTTTTCGTTTTTTATTTATGCGTTTAGTCTAGGGGCTATTTTCCCGCGGATTGGGGATTTGCAATTACAAATGGGCATTGGCCCGGCGGCGCTTGGGCTTTCGGTTACCGGTGCCGCGTTGGGGGTGCAAGTCTCATTATTGATGGCCAGTTCAGTCTTGTTGCGGCTGGGATTTCGAAAAGTGATGTTTTCTGGCATGCTCTTGATGGGCATTGGCGAAGCTCTAGCGAGTTTGGCCACCAGCCCTTATGTTTTCTTTGGATGGTTTTTTCTGGCGGGTTTGGCGATTGGCGTTGTGGAGGTTGCGGTGAATGTCGAAGCCGACCGGGTTGAGGCGCTGGCGGGTCGGCGGATCATGAACCGGTCGCACGCTTTTTGGAGTTTAGGGTTCTTTGTCACGGGTTTGCTGGGCGCGTTCGTGGCGCAACTGGGCGTGTCTGCGGCCTTGCATCTAAGCTTGACAGTGCTTGTTTCGGTTACGTTAACGCTGCTGTTTTTAGCAAGGTATCAGCCAGCTCCGATACGTGGCGCCGATCATGAGGGCCCGCCAAAATTAGCCCGCCCAACCAGTGGAATCATGATTTTGGTCGCGTTTACATTATCCGCTATGCTGCTCGAAGGGGCTTTGATTGATTGGTCGGTCATTTATATGCGCGATGTTTTTGAGGAAAGCGCGTTCGTAAACGGATTGGCGCTGACATTAGGAGCTTTTGGGCAATTTATTATTCGGTTTCTTGCTGATCCCTTTGTGGATTGCTATGGCGCTGAGCGGGTGGCACGGGTATCTTTGATTGCGCTGGCTTTGGGCGCTGGCGTGGTGTCGTTTACGTCCAATTCCACGTTGGCCCTGATTGGGTTTGTATTTTTGGGTGCGGGAACTGCAGTTGTTTTTCCTTTGGCGATTTCGGCGGCGGCGCAAAGAGGCGATCGCTCATCCCCAGAAAATGTAGCGGCTTTGGCGCAATTTTCGTTTGTAACGTTTCTTTTGGCACCGCCTTTATTGGGCTTTGTGGCGGAAAATTTCGGCATTCGTTATTCCTTTGGTTTGGCGTTACCCTTGATATTGCTCAGTTGGCTAACCGCGTGGGCGCTGAGCCATGCGGGCTGGAAGGCATAAAACTTGCGTTGATCCGCCTGGCCCGTCATCTCTTGTTGCAAATGAAGTTGCATTGAGGGGCCTTGGTCGGATCGTACAACGCTAGGGATATGAAGAGGAAGGTCCGTTATGTCGCAAGCGCTGGTGTCAGATCAGGCAAGGTTAAGCATTTTATGCGTGATGGGTGCGTTTTTGGCGTTTTCCTTAAACGATATTACGGTGAAATATTTTACTGATAGCTTACTGCTTCATGAAGTTACTTTATTCCGCTCGCTTTTTGGAATGGCATTCATTCTGTTCCTTTTTGGGCGAGGGGTGCCCTTAAAATCATGTTTTTAACCCGCTGCTTGTCGCGTCATATCTTGCACGGGTTAAGCGTGGTGATAGCAAATTTTGCTTTTTTTCAGGCTTGGCTGCCTTGCCATTGGCGGAAGCCTCGGCGATTTTCTTTATCGCGCCGCTGAGCCAGGCAAACGGTTGCGCCGAAATTATGGTGCGTTTAGCCCGTTTCACACGCCATAAAATCTACCAAATGGGGCACATAAGCCTCTAGGGCCATCGCCGCCCGTGGTCATGTCGCGCGCGGAATTGCTTTTCGCGGCATTTCCAATTGGATTTGCAATGCTTGCCTCATTGGCCGTGCTTTCAAGATAGCGCAGATCTTTGAGCCCGTTGGTCATGGTGAATTTATGAGCCTTACGATTACCATCCAGCGCGTAATCTATAAAGGTTTGGTAAAATCCACAATCCATCCGGCTGCCGCAGATCACGCTATCAAAGCGCTTGGCATCAATTCCCATTTTAGCCCCTAAGGCCATTGCTTCGGAACACATGGTGGCATAGCCTAGCGATAGAAAATTATGCAATAATTTTATACGGTGGCCATCGCCAACCACGCCGATATGCACGAGCGTTGCGGCCCAACTTTCGATGAATGGTTTGCTTCGCGCAAAAACTGGCTGATCTGCGCCCACCACCGCAAACAGCGCGTCCTTTTCTGCTTGCACCGGCGTACCTCCCCTAACGGTGCATCTACCATATGAATGCGTTTTGATTTCAATTTCTCCGCTGGTTTTAGGGTGGAGGTGGGGTCGGAGGTTGAGCAATCGATGATAACGGCGTTTTCCGACATATTAGGGTTGAGTTCTGCGATAATCTGCTCGACCTGAGGCGAGCCCGGGGCACAGATGAACACCAGCGTTGAACCTTTGGCCAGTTCTTCTAAGCTGTCGGTTTCTTGCGCGCCTAGCGACACTAGGTTTTCAACTGGCATGCGGTTTTATGCGTCATTACGGTTAAAGGATATCCCGCGCGCCAAATATTTTTGGCCATGCTATGCTCCATTACGCCCACGTCGATAAATCCAACGTTTTCGTTTTGTTGCATGCCAGCCTCTTTTGTAAATTTTTTTTTGCGCATTATTTTTTAAATCAGGTGGCATCGCAAGGGTTTTTTACGCGTGGGAGCGATTGACTGTGTCGCTGCATTTGAGTCCAAGGCGCAGCATATCCAGATATGTTGCGACTTGCCAAAAAAAGGAGACGCTATTTTTAGCGTCCCGAGATACCAGAATAATCTGGGAGGATATATTTTCTGTCTATACGGTTTGGCAGAAAATGGACCATAAATTCTATTTATTATATTTTTTGTACTGCAGAAATTTTTATTTTGAATTGCCGCTATGCAGAAAAATCATGGCTCATGCATAATCATCTGCAGTTTTGTACAAATAGGGGAAGGAATGATTAAAATTGATGCAGTGAAAACTTTAATCTGGTTATGGACTGTTTTGGCGCAGAGGTTGCGCAATACAGAATCGGATAGATCCACCGTTCACATACCCTCGCCGCCCTGACACATCGAGGTGGTCATACAAAAAATGCAGACTGATGCCCAATTTAAACACGCCATACGAGCCCGGATTATCAACAGGATTTTTTGTGGCTTCGATATCCATCAGCAAAAACATCTCATCTTTGGCCATGGAATGTTTGAGGGTTTCTAAGCCAAGCGCCGGGTTGGGCAGCTCGTGAATTAAATCAAACGTGGTCATAATATCATATTGACCTGGACTGCCTTCTTCCATGTTCCAATGTTTAAACGTGATATTCTTCTCAACGCTGGCCTGTTCTATATTTGGCAAGAATGCATAATAGCTAATAAATTCTGACCCGGGAAATAGCTTCGCCAACTCAATCGTGGACCTGCCCTTACCGCAGCCAAAATTGGCAAATCGGGCGCATTTTTTTAAGCGCTGCGTCAGCTTTGGGGTATGTGGCAATCAATCTTTCATCAATAGCTGTGCTTGATCCGGACCTAGCCACGCTTCGCGCATGGTTTTATTGAACATCACATAGCCGCTCAGCACGATCCCGTGCAGCCATTCGCAAATATAGCGTTCGTTCAAATTGCAGGCGCGCTGCTAGTTGCACTGAGGTAGAGCGCCCGTGTTCGTGCAAGTTCTTAAAAAGCCCCAGCTCAATGCCAAGACTGCACAGCCGCACTGAGACGGCCCCTGCCATATCCCTTCCAGCTTGTTCTAGCAGGGCTCTGGGTTTTGTATCGCTCATCAGCTTGTTTGCTCAAGTTTTGCGGGTCTGCTTTGGCCAAAGGCATGTGTAAGGGTTGAACCGCCGATGCGATTTTACATCTGCCCTGTCATATTATCAAATTCAGGTATTCTGTTAAGAATATATTTGCGAAACTCCGTAGCGTTTTTTTGCGCAGCTTTAGAGGTGAAGCTCTTCTAGATAGGGTGGGTTGCATCCTGTGCGCGTTCGCAGTTCATAGTAGCCACTGTTGCGGTGATTTCTAACGGACCTTGCAAATTCTCAGTGCTTAAGGATGAAAGCGCCCATAAAGGTGTCGCACGCCCCGATCGTATTGGCGAGCGGGGATGCGGCGCCCGCAGGCACCGCGATTTTGTGCTGAGCGGTTGCGCCAATCGCACGCTCTTGGCCCCTCGTCAGCACCAGTAATGCGGCACCGCTTAGCGCGCGAATCTTTCCAAATGCCTCTAGCAATGGTAGCTCTGGAAGCAAATAGGCCAGATCTTCATCGCTTAGCTTGACCAGCGTTGCTGAGCCCAATAGCGTGTAACACGCGCTCTACATATTCTGTCTTATTGGCAATCAATCCGAGTCTAGCACTGGGATCTAGACAGGTCATAACGCCTTTTTAGCGCAGCTTTCAAAAACCGCCTCCCAAGCTTGGGCATCCGCACCGGTGATCAAGGTCAAAGAGCCAATATGAAAAGCCGTTGCTTTGGCGGAGCAAGTCTCTATCAATTGCTGATATGGATATCTGGCGTTCCGCTGTGCCCTCACGGTAAAACTGATAGCTTGGAATGCCATCTGCAAGCGAAACAACCGCCAGCGATGTTGGTTGCGACACGCGCTGGGCGTCCAAAGTAATATTATCTTGTGTCAGGCGCGCTGCCAGCATTGCCCCCAAGGCGTCTTCTTAAACGGGCGTCATATAGGTTACATCTTGGCCTTGCCGGGCTGTTGCCATTGTGCAGTTTTTAACAAGAACCCCCGGGAATGGCTTGGTACAAAGCCGCACCATCCGGTGCCTCGGTTTGTATAAAATCAATCAGGTTCTTTCCACCCACAAGAATCATATGATGATTTCTTATTTATAGTCTTCAGCCGGTATCATTGAAATCGCGCTTAGTTTATGCCGCATTATAATCACACCGGCTTAATAAGTCTTATAACCGAACAACGTCAGAGTTGGTTACAGCATTGAGCTATGGTCTTTGTCACCTGAGGTAGCTGCCTGTCAAGTCCCATTACAAAGCCGCTAAAAACTCGAATACTTCTTGTTGGAACACTGGCTAACCCGCGTTTTGTTTCAAAATAAGATGGTCTTTGAGCCAAGTGGCACAAAGCGGGGATTGGGCATTTTATCTGCCGTTATTTGGGATTGATCTATCGGCACGCGTTGGGCGCCGCTGCTATGCATGATCAATGTTGGCAGGGTGATCTGGCCCAAGCGGTTGGTCACATCAATTTCGGCATTCATCCGCAAGATTACGGCCGCGTTTTCTGCGGTGGTACTTATCTGCATCAATTGATCAAGCGCATCTTTTTCTGCCTGGTTCGAGTTGGGAATCATGGTGTTCGCAAAAAATTGTCGGAAGGCTGGAATATCAGAGTCCTACCCGGTTTAGATCATTTGAATTTCCAAGTCAGTTTGCGCCGGGTTGGCGGATGGTCTCTCCTGCGCAGGAAAATTAAACCTTTCACGCGCTCGCGATGGCGATAGGCAAATTCAATCGCCGAGGCGCAGCCTTGCGAAACGCCAAAGAGCATGCACTTTTAATCTTGAATGGTGTTTGAGACGGCCATGATATAATCTACAAATGTATCAAAAACGATTGTGTCCGGGTGGCGCTCTGACAGCTCATTGCCGCGTTGATCAAAGCGCAGCAATTGATGCTCAGAAGAACGGTTTCCGAAAATATGCTGCCATAACGGGCTGCATCAATCAGCATCGAGATGTGTTACAAAATTTGGCGATTTTAAAAGTATGGGGCCCTGCCCCAAACTGGTCATGACAATTGAGCAGTCATCGGCACTTGTACAATAGCTGATTTGCTGATCGAGCTGTTTCTCAAAATTTCGCTGCGCGGATGGTTTGGGTTAAAATACAGCGCGCGCATAAAGCATGTGATCAGACGATCTATATTTTTAAGCCGTTGAGGGCCTTGGGCGCCAAAGGCCTGTTGCGCCTGCGCTGACATTTTGGCAAGGCAGTGCCCAGAGGTGCAAATAGATCCCGGTTTTGAAATACTTTCCAACCGAGAGGGGATATTGACGGTAGATCCGAAAACATCCCCTTCCAATTATTCTATAACTGGTCCACGATACAGGCCAATCCGATACACGAAAACATCGCTGTTGGGATCTTCATTACAGAAGGCTTTCACCTCGCTTAGCAGCGCCGTTGCAAAATCAAACCCATCCTGAGCAGTCTCGAAAAGGCATTAAAACCCATCACCGATGGTTTTAATCAGGCGTCCGTAGCGGTTTAAAAGCCTAGTATGCAGGGTTTGTTGGCGGGTGAGGACATGGTGTTCATCCTTCTCAACCAGCCGCGAGAAGTCAACAATATCTGAGAATAAAACGGTTCTTTACTGCGTGTCTATATCATCCTAAAGAATTATGTGATGGGGCAAGCGCCGGTGCATTTGGCTGTTTGTCATCAGCTTTTGTGACATATGCCTGCTAACGTGAAAAGTTAGGCAATATTCTCTTCTGGTTGCGGTTCTGAAAGTTCATCAATGATCTTTTTAAAGGTTTCTAATTCTTCCAGATCCAGCGGATGTTTCGTGAGCTTTAGCCGAAAATTCGCACTTTCAGAATTCTTTGTTTCAGCGCGTGACGTATCACTAATATTAACTTCACAGGCGATCATACCGCGCCTTAACCCTTTCAATTCAAGCTGTTGGTGGGCCTCAAAGCTGAAATATTCTTTCACTTGAAAATAGGTTTCCTCAGAGACCAATATTGCCGATAGCGTCGCGGCGCTTTCCAAACGCGAGGCCAAATTAACCGCAGCGCCAACCACGGTATAATCAATCCGGTCTTCACTGCCAAAGTTGCCCACGGTGCAATATCCGGTATCGATCCCAGTGCGGATTTCCAAATCTTTTTTCAAGCCAAAATGCTTGCTCCAATAGTCCTATAACTCGGTCATTCGTTGTTACATTTCAACTGCCATCGCCACGCATCTTCTGGCATCTTTCTCAATTCTAAAGCTTTCCGGTTCGCTAAAGAAAATCATAATCGCATCGCCGATATATTTATCAATTGTTGCGCCATGTTTAAGCGCAATCTGTGACATTTCATTTAAATAAAAGTTTAATAACGCGGTAAGCTCTTCGGATTCCAACTTGTCAGATATGGCCGTGAAATTTACAATGCCAGAGAAAAATACAGTGATTTTCTTACGGTAGCTTTTTACTTTGACATTCTGTTTGCCGCTAAAGATCGCTTCATAAATTTGGTGCGAAAGATATTTTGCCAATTGCCCCGATACGTCTTCCATTTGTTGGGTTTTTGACTGCGCTTCAGCCTTTGCTTCTTCGGCAACCTTTTTTTGTTTTTCCAGCTGGGTTGCCAGTGACTTACGCAAATTGGCTTCTAAGCGTAGGCGCGAAAGTTCCTTCTTCAGGTCTTTCAATTTTGTTTCTTGGTCTTTGAGCGTTTCAGTCACAGGTCTTTTCCTCGCAGCAGAGTTTTAAATTGGGCCAAAGCTTGAATAGTTTGATACATAGATTTTGCGGCTTTACGATTTTGGTTTCATAACAATATTGAGTAAATTGAGGGTTGTAAAAAAATTCACATTGTTTGTTTTGATAAACAGACAAGAATATTGAAATAAAGACCAAGATTAATCAGCTGTCACGGAATAATAATTTAGCGATTTTACGGATATCTTGCATGAGATCGGCGGGAATTATTCAGTCTTAAAGAAACTGCGTATCTTCGTTCTTTTCTCTAATTGAGAAAAATCTTTTGCCGAACTTTGGTTTTCCCAAAGACAGGTTAAAATAATCTTCGTTAATCTAGATCTTAAAACGTGGGTGACGTTTATAATATGAAAATCGGCGGGATGGATAAGATCGATTCTTTAGAAACATCAGATTTGAATGCAGTTTTAATTGAAAGTTTGGACACGCTTCCAAGCGGCGTATGCGTTTGGACAGAAGATGATCGCCTGATTTTCGCAGATTGATTTTTCAATGAACTTTAAAAAGAGGTTGGGGTGTCTCTCGAACCGGGCATCTCACGCTTAGAGATTTTATAGTAAAATATCGATATAGGATTTTATTGTCGAGCGATGCATGGATGTATGTGCGCAACGATGTGGTGACAAAATCTGTGGGTTTGGCGCGGCTGAAAAGTGGCCAAGATATCGAACTTTTTGAGTGCGGCGTATAAAAGTTTACCGCCAGGTTACCCTCTGCTCGAGATTGGGCTGTGGGCGTTCTGGGGGTGTTGCGGTTTCGGTGTCTAAATAAATAAAACCTGCCACGCGCTCATCGGCGCTTAATTCGAGGCAATTTTCGACAAAGTTGCGATTGTGGCTGGCACATCCCGACAGCCAATTCGCCCCCCAAACGGCGATAAGAGCGGCATTTAGCAAAGCCAGGCAGACCGCACCTGCCGAATAGGTTTGTTCAATTGCGGGAATTTTCTCTGATGGCTTTTAAACCTCGATCACGGCCATTGCCACATGGCCTTGGTCAAAGGTTGGCGGGCTTTTTCAACCGCAGAGGCGTCTAATTGTGCCTTGAGCGCGCAGGCTTCGGCAAAGCCTAAGCTGTCTGATGTTAAAAAGATCAGACGCCAAGGCTTTAATTTGCCATGGTCGGGCGTGCGTAGCGCTGCCGTTAAAATATCACGTAATTGATCGTGATCTGAGGCGGGCAGGCTTAAGGTTTTTGCCGGCCTTGTGCGCCGCGTTAATAAGAAATCTAAAGCGGGTTAGTTGCGCTTGGGCATTTACTCGTGGTCCATTTTAAAGGCGCCATGGGCCCCTAATCGATTTTAAAATTGGGCGTTTGCGCGATGTATAGGTTTAATGATCAGACAGCGTGATCCGATCCATGATTTTAACAAGTCCAACGCTTATGCCCGGTTCAGACGTCGCATGGCCTGCGTTTTTGATCATTTTTAAATCGCATTTGGGCCAAGCTTTGGACAGCTCGATCGCAGTTTTAAGTTAATAAATCGTATCATATTTGCCTTTTACGGTCCACCCAGAGATATGGGTGATCCGCTCCATGGCGTTTAAGATTTGCTCGTCATGGTCCAAGAGCCCGTTATTGATGAAATAATGGTTCTCTAATTTTGCAAAGGTGCTCGCGTAATCACTTGGTGCTTCTTCTCCACCGCCATACGAATAGACCGAGGCCAATGCGGTTTCCCACGCTGACCATATCCGGCCAAACTGTATTTTAACGCGCAGATCCCCGCTAAATAAACGGCGGTGAAAGGCTGAAATCATCTCATCTCATCTCATTCGTCTTCTGGAATTTTTTCGATAAATTTTTCCCAGGTATCGAGTCAAAATTGGCTAGCCCCGCTGTCATAAAACCAGGGCAATTCATTCTGTGTCATTGTGAACACACCGTGCAGAATTAGATGGCTCACCCGTTCTGGATGGGCTTGAACATAGATCAACGCCTATTTTTCAAGACCCAGCCGCTACCGTATCGCTTCCATATCTTGCGTCAGATGCCAGGTGGTATTGTTGGTCACGCTGGCCTGCGGCTTACTGCGCCCGCAACCGTATTCGTCAAAAAGGATAACATGGTATTTTCTGGGTTGAAATGGCGCCGCATGATCGGGCTACAGCCTCCGCCGAGCCTGCCATGAAGAACCACAACCGGTCGCCCCTATAGATTTCCACATTGCTCGATATAAACATGGTGGCCATCTCCCGAATCGATAGTCTCTGCAGAAAATGGATCGACGGTAGAACATAAATGCCGATATGCCCGTTTTTGATCTGAGAATTTATCCACCGACGCACTATATGTGATTTACAGAGCAAAAGACCAGACGGAGGACCTTATGAGCGGCGCAGAATTTACCGTAGATGCGAAAGAGATTGCCAAATTTGAGGCGATAGCCGCAGAGTGGTGGGACCCCAATGGTAAGTTTAAACCACTTCACATGCTTAATCCCTGCCGATTGGATTATATCATCGCGCAGATAGCGGCAGAATTTGACCGTGATCTCGCGCAAAACAACCCCTTTGAGGGATTGCGCATTCTGGATATTGGATGCGGGGGTGGTTTGCTCTGTGAGCCCATGGTCAGATTGGGCGCAATGGTTACCGGGGCAGATGCAGCAGCGCGCAATATTCCCGTGGCACAGGCCCATGCCGATCAATCAAACTTGCAGATCGAATATATCGCTGGCACGGCGGAAAGTCTTGTGGAACAGGACCGCGAATTCGATGCGGTGTTAAATATGGAGGTGGTTGAGCATGTCGCCGATCCACAAGGATATTTAAAGGTCTGCCAAGAGCTTCTGAGACCGGGGGGGCTGATGGTGTGTTCTACGATTAACCGCAACGCTAAAAGCTTTGTCATGGCGATTGTGGGTGCGGAATATGTAATGCGATGGTTGCCCAAAGGCACACATGAATGGTCAAAATTTATCACCCCGGATGAATTGTCCGGTTTTATCGAAGCTGCGGGCCTTTCGGTTGTGGATCACAAAGGTTTTGTGTTCAATCCGCTCAGCTGGCAATGGGGATTGTCTGATCGAGATCTGAGTGTGAATTACGTGACCGCTAGCGTAAAACCCTAATCTGGATTTAGCATATAGCCTTCGCCCCGGACTGTTTGTAGATAACGTGGCTGTTTTGAATCCGGCTCAATTTTTCGGCGCAACCGGGTGATCTGAACATCGATTGCGCGGTCTTGACCCTGGTTTTGATCGCGTCCAAGTTCGCTCATCAGATCTTCGCGGCCGATAGGTTTGCCCGCGCTTCGCGCTAAAATGCCCATCAACGCGCTTTCAGTGGCGGTTAGGCGGATTTGTTCATTGGCTTTCCAAAGCTCTTTGCGCTGCATGTTATATCTGATCTGCCCAAGCGTAATTATTTTCGGTCCCGCGCCTTGATCCAGATCGGTTGGAACGCGGCGTAAAATAGCATGCAGGCGCAACAGCAATTCTTTGGGCTCGAAAGGTTTCGAAAGATAATCATCAGCACCTGCCTCAAGGCCTCCAATGCGATCCTTGATCTCTCCTTTCGCGGTTAAAAGCAAAATTGGTGTATCAATTTTGCGGCGAAGATCTTTGGTCAGCGAAATGCCATCCTGTCCGGGCATCATCACGTCACAGATGATCAAATCAAAGGCCAGCCCACCTAGCAAGTTGCAGGCATGATGGCTATCATCGGCAGTGGTCACGTTGAAATCATTTAGCAATAAATATTTCTTGAGCAGCTCGCGAATGCGCTCATCATCATCAATGATCAAAACGTGCGGGATCAACATTTAAGCCTCATCCTCGCGCAGTTGGGAATAGGCTGTCATCATATCCGGATCCATCATCGCTTCTAACACTTTGCGAAATCCGGCAACCGCTTCGGGGCCGGCTTGCCGAAACGCGCTGCGCATTCGGTTGCGCTGCGCATCGGATAGCTTTTGCTCGAGGGCATGGCCGGTTTCGGTCAATGTCAAATGCCGTTCCCGCTTATCGTGCTGCCCAACTTGGCTGGTGACCAACCCATCCGCGATCAATTTACGCAAGACGCGGTTCAGCGATTGTTTGGTCACGCCCAAAATCTGCAGTAGGTTGTTCACATTCGTGCCCGGTGCGCCGTTGATAAAATGCAATGCTCTGTGATGGGCCCGCCCATAGCTGTGTAATTCAAGTATCCTGTCTGGATCAGCGGTGAAACCACGATAGGCGAAAAACATTGCCTCAATGCCCTGCCTCAATTGATCATCTGTCAGGTAAAGCAGTGTTTCACCCATAGCGCGATGCCCTAAGGGGTATGATAAGGAAGGGCTATCCATGCCAAATCTCCGACTGATTTCATCTAGCAGTTTATGTCAGTCTTGTTGACATTCCAAGCGTCAACTGCTAACTGAGTTATATTTATTTCTAATTTTGTACCAAAATTAATGCAGTTTTTGAAATAATATGAAAAAGTTGTCGTGAAAATTTGAGAAAGGGCCCGCTGTGGAATTAGGATATGATGATCGCGATGGAAAGATCTGGCTTGACGGCCAATTGGTTGATTGGCGGAGCGCGCAAGTTCACGTGCTGAGCCACGCGATGCATTATGCCAGCTCGGTGTTTGAAGGAGAGCGAGCTTATGGCGGCAAGATTTTCAAAAGCCGGGCCCATTCAGAGCGCTTATTGGATTCCGGAAAATTGATCGATTTCGAAATCCCTTATTCTGTAAATGATATTGAGGCCGCCAAAGAGGCGGCTTTGCAGGCGAATGGTCTGAGTGATGTCTATGTGCGTGCGTTTGCATGGCGTGGCGCGGGGCCGGATATGGGAGTTGCTTCCTCGCGCAATCCCGTGCGCATGGCGGTGGCTGTGTGGTCGTGGGGCAATTATTATGGCGATGCGAAGATGAAAGGCGCCAAGTTGGATATCGCAAAATGGCGCCGGCCAGATCCTGCCACGGCGCCTTCGCAAGCCAAAGCTGCGGGGCTTTATATGATCGCAACCATGTCAAAACATGCAGCCGAAGCCAAAGGCTGCAGCGATGCAATGATGCTTGATTATCGCGGCTATGTTGCCGAGGCCACGGGTGCTAATATTTTCTTTGTCAAAGATCACGATGTGCATACGCCGACAGCGGATGCATTTTTGAATGGTATCACCCGTCAAACGGTTATAGAAATGCTAAAAGAAAAAGGTATTCGTGTGTTTGAGCGGCATATCATGCCAGAAGAGCTGGAAGGGTTCGAGCAATGCTGGTTGACGGGCACAGCAGCCGAGGTCACGCCGGTTGGCCAGATTGGCGATTATCATTTTGACGTGGGCGCTTTGACGCGTGATATTTCTGAAAGTTATGAAATATTGGTTCGACAGTGATCTAAGAGCCAGCGGGTGGATGGGCGTTGATGCCCACACACGCAATCTGTGACTCTTTATGGATCAGGCGGGCCTTTTAACAGCGGATCAAAACGGTAATGCTCAAGCAGTTTTTAGAATCCGTGAAAGGGCTCTTTTTGGCTTCAAAGTTTCAAAACAAAAGATTCGTTTTTGCCGTTTAAACAGCGGTGGACGTTTTGGTGCGACTGTGGAACCTGCTAGAGCGCAAATATTGTCAGGGTCTTTTGAAAAAAAGCCAAAGAAATTGGTTAAAAATGGGTCTAGAGCCGCGCCAAAACGGCGCGGTTTTAAGAGTGTGCTGGACGAAGTCCATAAGTGGGGCTAAATAATTTTATGAAAAAATAAAAGGTCACACTATTGGTCTCGCGTTATTAGAACGATCACTTAGATGAAGAATGGAGTTTATCTCGTGTCACATGCAAAAGATCACGAAGGCACCCGGAGAGATTTTCTCTACTACGCCACAGCAGGTGTTGGTGCCATAACAGCGGGCGCAGCGGTTTGGCCGTTGGTCAACCAGATGAACCCCTCTGCCGATGTGAAGGCCCTGTCTTCGATTCGCGTAGATATTTCAGAGATCGAGCCAGGTACGCAGCTGACTGTGAAATGGCTGGGTAAGCCGGTCTTTATCCGTCGCCGGACGGAAGATGAAATTTCAGAAGCGCGTGGTGTTGCAATGGATGATTTGATCGATCTGTCAGCGCGCAATAATAACGCGCCAGAATTGGATGCAGCGGATGAAAACCGAGCGCTCGACGAGACTGGTGAATGGTTGGTGATGATGGGCGTGTGCACGCATTTGGGCTGCGTGCCTTTGGGTGATGGCGCTGGCGACTTCCACGGCTGGTTCTGCCCCTGCCATGGATCGCATTACGACACATCTGGACGCATTCGCAAAGGCCCTGCTCCGGAGAATTTGCCGGTGCCCGTGGCTACTTTTGTTGGTAATTCTACAATCAAATTGGGTTAAGGAGTTATTGTAATGGCTAGAATCCCTCACGACCATTTTGAACCAAAAACATCTGGCCAGAAATGGCTTCACAGCCGCTTGCCCATAGTTGGCTTGCTGTATGATACATTGATGATCCCCACCCCAAAAAACCTCAATTGGATGTGGATCTGGGGTATTGTATTGACATTTTGTTTGACGCTGCAAATCGTTACCGGTATCGTTTTGGTGATGCACTATACCCCACATGTGGACATGGCCTTTGCCTCTATTGAACACATCATGCGTAATGTGAACGGTGGTCATATGATCCGGTATTTGCATATGAACGGCGCCTCGTTATTCTTTATTGCAGTCTATGCGCATATCTTCCGTGGCCTTTACTATGGTTCTTACAAAGCTCCACGCGAAGTCACGTGGATAATTGGTATGTTGATCTATCTGTTAATGATGAGTACGGCGTTTGTGGGCTATGTTTTGCCTTGGGGCCAAATGTCGTTTTGGGGCGCCACTGTTATTACAGGTCTGTTCGGCGCCATCCCGTTTATCGGAGAGCCCATCCAAACATTGCTGCTTGGCGGTCCGGCTGTCGATAACGCGACGTTGAACCGGTTTTTCAGCCTGCATTACTTATTTCCCTTCCTGATTGCAGGCTTGGTGGTCGTGCATATTTGGGCATTTCATACGACTGGAAACAACAACCCAACGGGCGTGGAAGTGCGCCGCGGTTCAAAAACTGAAGCTGAGAAAGACACTGTGCCCTTCTGGCCCTATTTTGTGATCAAAGATTTGTTCGCTTTGACAGTTTTACTGGCCATATTCTTCGCGATCGTAGGATTCATGCCAAATTATCTGGGCCATCCGGATAATTATATTGAAGCAAACGCGTTGGCGACTCCAGCACATATTGTGCCAGAATGGTACTTCTTGCCCTTCTACGCTATTTTGCGCGCCTTTACATCGGAAGTCTGGGTTGTTCAATTGGCCAGCTTCATTACGGGCGGGATCATCGATGCGAAATTCTTTGGTGTATTGGCGATGTTTGGGGCGATTGCCGTGATGGTCTTGGCGCCGTGGCTTGATACATCATCGGTACGCTCTGCACGTTACCGCCCCATGTTGAAATGGTGGTTTGCAATCTTAGTGTTGGATTTCTTCGTACTAATGTGGCTAGGGGCAATGCCCGCAGAAGAACCCTATGCGACCTTCTCACTGATCGCATCTGCCTACTGGTTTGCTTATTTTTTGGTGATTCTGCCGCTGCTTGGTGTGTTGGAAAAACCATTGCTTGTGCCTGAAACCATTGAAGATGATTTTGACGCGCATTATGGCTCGAAAAACGTCACTCCGGCTGAATAAGTAAAGGGACAGAAAACAATGCTAATAAAACTGACGATCACGGCCGTCACTGCCCTTGCATTTGCCGCATCCGCTGCGTTCGCAGCCGGCGGCGGTGAACAGCATATCGAAGATTATGCGTTTTCTTTTGAAGGGCCGTTTGGCAAGTTTGATCAAAGCCAGCTGCAACGCGGTTTAAAGGTCTATACAGAAGTCTGTGCGGCTTGCCACGGCTTACGCTATGTGACCATTCGCACATTAGCGGATGAGGGTGGACCGCATTTCACATCGGATCAAATGCGCGCCTATGCGACCAATTTCGAAGTTTATGATGCAGATCTTGAAAATTACCGCGAGGCTAAGCCAACTGATAATTTTCCTGCAAATGATGGCGCAGGTGCCCCGGATCTTTCTTTAATGGCCAAAGCGCGAGCGGGCTTTAATGGCCCATATGGCACAGGTATCAACCAGCTGATTAACGGTATGGGTGGCCCAGAATATATAGCGTCATTGCTGACCGGATATACAGGTGAAGAAAAGGATGAGGCGGGCGTAACCCTTTATGAGAATACCGCATTTCCAGGTGGATGGATCAGCATGGCTCCGCCTTTATATGGCGAGGACGTTGATTATGATGACGGGCATGCCAATGATATTGAACATGAAGCGATGGATGTTGCAGCCTTCTTGATGTGGACGGCGGAGCCAAAGATGATGGCGCGTCAGCATGCCGGCTTCGTGGGTGTTTTGATGCTCAGCCTTTTGGCCGCGCTTCTCTACCTAACTAATAAGCGTATTTGGGCGCCCATTAAAAATAAAAATACACAGGCGTAACCGTCAGGTAATCGTAGGTTTTAAAGAGATAGGCCTACCAGTTATGGCGAGTTTTTTCGCTCTGTGGCGCCTTGTTGCTTTGAGCCTCGGATCAGGGTCCATTGGAGCTTTGGATCCTCTAACCGATTGGCAGGACGGGGGCGGGCCGTGACTGCTTAGACCACCATAAGAAAAACCCAGCGATCGCCATATTCAGCAGGTTCCAAACAATTCTATTTACAAAAGCCAGCTCATATGAACTCATTTTGACATAGATCCAACCCGACATTCAACCGCCCAGAGCCATCCCCAAGATTGTTGTCATCAACACAAAACCAACCTGGCTACCGGCTTCACGGCCGGGTAAATATTCACGCACAATCAAGGCGTAGCTTGGTACAATACCGGCCTGCGCCAGACCAAACATCAAAGACACGGCATAAAGGGACATCATCGAATTTGATGGCAGATAGAAGATCAGCCCCAAACATTGCAAAACCGAGCCGATTAAAAGCATTAAGGATAACATTTCAGCGCCGACTACGGCGCCAAATCCCAGATCCATGCAATAGACCACTATATGGACCTGAGGCATCGACATCGCCACACAACATGCGATACCCGCAATCCCCAATAACGCCGCGGTTCGAGGACATTGTGGTCATCGCTAATCTTTCGCGTGAAATATGATCCGCATGGGCGCTGCTCTTCGCGTTGAGCTTCGCTTTCAACCACAGCGCCAAGGCATCATGATTGCCAAAGAAAGGCCCGCCAAAACCACGTAAGTGTTTCGCCAGCCTGCAATCGATGATATCTTTGAGCATCCATGGCTAAAGCGCCCCTGAAAAGTAATTGCCACTTGCGGCCAGCGCTACGGCGATGCCTCGGCGTTTTAAAAATCAATGTGAAACATCGGCAATCAATGGTCCAAATGTCGCAGCATTGCCGAATCCGATTAAAAATTGAAAGTCGCTTGTTATGGCGATAGAGGTCGCTGAGGCTGCCCCCGCAAGCCTGACCGCATTAAGCACAGCCGCCGCCAAAAGAACCCGAACGATTCCATAACTCACAAACTCACCGATAATGAAATTGTTAAAGGCAAACCCGATCATGGTAAGCGTATAAGGAAGCGCGGCATCCGCGCGATCAATGTTAAATTCGCTTTGTATCGCGGCCATCACCACAGTAATAAGCCACATTCCCAATCGTTGCGATTGTCAATGTGACGCTCAGACGGAACCAAGAATATTTGCTATCATGCTGTATTATCAAAGGGCTTTGGCTGGTGCATTTTGCCAAGGCAGGCTAATTTGCCTAATCATTGTCATACAGCCCGGCACCTGCGCCAGCCAATTTACTGGCTCCAGTTGCCGGTGCATAGGTTTTTTCGGCTAGTTGCTCTAGGGCGCGATAGCAATCTTTACCAAACCGGCTTCACTTGTTTCTATCCTTACCTCCATTGGGCCCGCAGCGTGAATTTGGTCTATTTTCGTATAGGTCAAATCCGATTTTGAAAGATATAAGCTGATGCCGTCCCAAGCGATATGCAGCCATATATCGGTATCGGCCAGAGATAAAGCTGCGAAGGGAATTAAAAGCGCTGGGGTGTGCATCGGCTGCGAAGACTGCCAATTTTGTTGTGCCTACGCCTCATCGTTTAAAGAAGGCCCGATATAAAACGGGTTGGTTTTGGGCGGCTGACCCAAAGCTTGGCGCAGCGCTTCTGCATCGTCTAACCCGTATTAGCATAAATATCCGGCGGCGCTGAGCGGCGGGTAGGTCCAATGATCTAGGCTTGATTGTGCCAGCTCACATGGAAATGGGGTCATCCGGAACATATTGATCCGTACCCAGTGATCGGAACGCGGGTCAAAACGCGTTGCGTCAAAAAACGAGAGCGTTGCCCACGATAGGTCAGTTGGCAGCATTTCGGCATCGATCGTATTGTTGCGGATTTCCGCGTAGTCACAGTACGCCGTCAGCTCGCACCGCCTCACGATATGGAGATGCTCGGGATGCACCATTAAGAACTTTGCCACCTGCGCGGTGTTTTGCATGCCATCCAGATCTTTATAAGCCGCGCGGCATTTCGGCCCGCTTGCAGCGGTTGTTTAAATTCGGCGATATCTTCATCGAAACGTTCGCCCAGACGCGGCTCAAGCTTTTTACAAGAGACTTACCAAGCGCGCGAATTGGGTTGTTTTTGGGCCCAGTCAATTTTCAGCGCCCAATTGACATGGTGCCATCGATCCGAAATCCTGTGAGCTCATCTGCAGTCATGCAGCTGCTAAGCCTATCGATCAGATCGCCATAAGGCTCTATCATCAGGTTGATCAACAATTTTTGGCCATCTTGGCCTAAACTTTCTTGATTCCATATGAAAATCTGGTAGTGTAATATTACGGTTTGGGATTTAAAATTACGGATGTACGCGATCAATCGATCTATATTCGGGGCCGAGCTTGGCGCCCTTTTGGAAGTGTAACGGATGTTTTGAGTGCCAATCATTGAAATTTTTCAACATCCGTGGCAGCAGCTTCAAAACGTATCTGTAGCGTCTTAAGTTGCCCGTTCTACGCGCCGCACCCGCGCTAAAGCTTCCTCTTCGGCGGTACTCAATTGTTCAAAAGCATTGGGTGGTTTATTAAGAATGGAGCCATGCAAAGCCCTGTGGAATTTCAAATTCCAAATTTTTTACGTAAGCTTTGGATCAAGCATAACGGCGCGTTGGCCATCCTGTACGCGGGTCATGTGTTCGACAAGATCCAATGCGAAAACGCGTATCAGAAAGACCGTCAGCATTTCTATTTGAAAAGCGCCCTAGTATTCGTAGCGTGCTTTTAGCGTTATCCGCCGCATCAAATTTTTCCAACTCATATACTGCGGTGGTGCGCATTAAATATCCCACTTGATCGATCAAATTCGGATTAGGCTGTTGGCCGGCAGCTAAGCGCTGAACTACATAATCCCACAGCCGGACGGACCGGTTGGCGTGCAAGATGGTCAATTCGCTTTCTTGCGCTAGGCCTGCCCCTTGCAGTGGAATATTTTGGCGCAAGTGCGCTATATTTTGTGCGGATGGCACACCGTCAAACAGCGTGAACGTGGCGTTCTATTTTGTTGCATTCACTCTGTCTGAGCGTTTTTCGGGCGCTAGGTCATTTTCAAAGGCCACTAATGAATAGGTGTTTTTTGGCCCATGGGCGCTATAAACCGCAATGCCAATGCCCTTTTTATCAATATCGAATAAAGCTGTTTCAAATCGCCAATTCTGTGATTTCAAGCGCCTCAACAACACCCGCATAAATGATAGACGATGCTGATGAAAACAGCCCATACCCGTAAGGCGTATTACCTCCGAGGCAGGGCGCGGAGCTATAGTTTCAAGCGATATATCTTGGTTTTGCATGGCGTTTGACTTGCTATATCGAAAAATATGAATTGAAGCAGGTCACGCAAAAACAAAACGATAATAAAGAATAATTTTCGTCGCGGCCTACGTGATTTCAACGCTCCTTTTGGACAAGCGAAGTGGCCAATTCTGACTCGGTTTTGTTCCAAATCACCCCGATGTTTTCGATGAGGTGTTACACTTGATAGGCCCTATCAGATCGGGCAGCCAGCTCGATCATATTAAGCTTTTGATGCAGTGCAATAGCCCCAAGCACGGCCACTGATTCGGCCGCTCGATGGACCAATCCAATCGTTACCTTGGTCAGCTTGCCTTTTGAACTCGCGTTGGTTGGTTGGAGAAGTTTCAACATTTCATCGAGCATACCATGCGCTGTTACGGCAATAATTGGCGTATCTGCAGAGGCGCACTCGCTTGAGCGGATACGCCGTGAGGTTTCTATCCCATCCATGACCTGCAAGCTGATATCGATAAGAATGAGGTTAAATTTTTGTTTTGCTGCTTCTACGCTGTGTTTGCCGTTTTTTGCTTCGGTGACATGATGCCCCTCAAGCTTAAGCATTTCCTAAAAAATAAAGCGATTAATCTCATCATCTTCCACCATCAAGATTTTGATTGGGCTGAGATGATTGACGAACCTTGCCAGATTCGACGGCTTTTTCAAAGTTGGCAGATGCGGTTTGAAAGCGATACGAAACAAAAACGTCGAGCCTTTTTTAAAGGCGCTTTCCGCGCTCAGTTGATCGCCCATTAAATTAACAAGCTGGCGTACGATGCCAAGCCCAAGGCCGGTACCGGCCGAAAAATCCGCATTGGCTTGGTTTGAAGTTTCAAAATCATCATAAATGCGGCCAAGTCGATTAGGGTTGACACCGATTCCGATGTCACGTATACGAAAATTGACGATAATAGAATCCAGGCTTTGTCTAATAATTTCGGTTTTGATCAAGATTTTTCCATTGAGGGTGAATTGCGTGGCGTTGTTGAGCAGATTGAGAAGAATCTGCTGTAATTTTACTTTATTCCTAAGGATATTCGGTGCTGCATAATGCACCCATTGGTGCCGAATTTCATTGCCTTTTTATCTTTTAAAGCGGCATGGTTGGTGATCACTGCCGCAATCAGTTGGTCCAATTGAATAGGATCAGCCCTAAGCTCGGCTTGCGCTTCATTCACTTTTGAAATGTCGAGTGCATTTTCTATTTGTGCCAAAAGCATCCGCCCCGACGCGTCCATTGTCTCGACATAGCGTTTTTGTACGGGGTAAAGATCCGTCGTTTAACAGTTTCAATGCCCCTAGCCTTTGTAGTGGGTTGCGCATTTTATGACTGTTGATAGCGATGAAGGCAGTTTTTTGCTGCTTGCTTTGCCGCGCAACATTCAGCGCATTGATGATATTTTTTTTGTTTTTTTCTCTTCGGTGAGATCGCGAATAACAAGAGTGATGCGCGAAGGTTTCTCTGGGGCGATTGGCTGAAAGGAGATTTTCGTTGGAAAGGTTTGGCCCGATTTGCGCTGCAGCCACGCTTTGATCCGCTGCGCATGCGCTGGCTTTGCGATGGGGTTGGGGCAAAGGGTTTCAGCTTTTTTCGGTACTGGTTTAACAATTTTGGCGGTATAAGCAGATCTTCGATATTACGCTCTAATGCTTCCTCTTTTGGTATATCCGAACATAGTTTCGGCATTGTTTTTATACTCGATGATAATGCCGTCTTTAGAGAGGTTCAGAACGGCGTCATGGGTGCTGGCTGCAAGGCTGTATGGGCGCGGAATTTGAGTGCCTTTTTCGGCGCTTAGCGTTGCGCGCGCGGCCCTTTGCCGTGCTATTAAAATAGCGGCAAGACCTATCGAAAACCTTGCCAAAATGTAAAAAGGGCCAATCGCATATAGACCCATAGTGTTGGGGCACTCTCTGCATCGTGTTGATGCAACCAAGCTGTTTGCAGGCGCTTCAGAGACAATTTTAATAGGGGTTTGAAGGTTTCGTAAGTCTTTTACCAAATTTGGAAGCGCCGTTTTAAGCTGTGAATTTGGCTGTTCAATTAGAGGCGCATTCTCGGATAGGAACTTTTGTACTTTATTTATATTCAGTTTCAGTGAGTGCGTTCGTGGAAGATCTTTATAACATTGCGATGCGCTAAGAAATTCCGATTTGGAGTGAAATGCCTTAAATTCTTTTTGCGATCTTTTAAACTTACCGACAGAGTCGCTTGATGTTTGATGCGCGCTTAAGACAAGAAATACATATTGTACGCTGAGCTGCCGGAAGGCCCCTAAACTTTCTTCGGCGACGGGCTGTCCAAAAAGCCGGGCCTTATGACTTATTTCGACAGTTAAATATCCGATAAGAGCCAGTGCTAAAGCCAGCAAAGTCGCGATACCAACCCGCTGTTTTTTGAGGGCTGGATCCAAAGATTCTGGCTGACCACCCATTACGCATCAACCGACATAAGGCTTGATCCAGCGCAGCGGTGCCACAACATTAGGCAGCATTTAAATAAATCTGGTCACTGCTTGGTTTTATGATACCCGACCAGTATCATTGGGTCAGTCTTATGAAATATGCATTCGCCGCGCAAGATTCAGATTTTTTCTTCAAGCGATATAAAAAAGCTAATTATTATCGGCCCATTTTTTGGCTTTGTTTTGCTTAAAAAAATGAACCATCGTATGGTTTATGTCTTTAATATGAGTGGTTCACTGCTCTCTTTTTACTTTGAGCACGATTTGTGACTTAAAAAACTTCTGTATTAAAACTATCAATAATTATCAAAACATAGAAACTAAAGCATATAAACGTAAAGAAAAACTATATTCTTTATATTCTGTGGTATTTATAAATAATAAAACATATATAGATTAAGAATTTTAATATGATGTTGTCTATTCTGTCACATAACTGAGTTAGGTTTATCTGATTTTCCCAAATTTCGGGGATAAGGGTCGTACTTTTCAAACAGTTTCCTTTAGAAACGCCTTAAAAGACCAACTTTGAATTGTGATATATTTTATAATATATATAAAAAGCCTTATGAGTGGGCCAAAAGTAAACCCAAGTAAATATATCGCTGGGTTGGAAGAGCGTTCTGAGTTTAAGTGTTGATAGGGAAAAAGAATTATAAATTGCGAGAGAGTCTAAATGCGAGTTCTAATAGCGGATGATCACGATCTTCTGCGAGAAACCTTGTCGATGTTCTTAGCTTCAGAGGGAAGCATCGACACTGCCCTTGCTTCAACGTTTGACGCAGTGTTGGATATTATACAAAGCGAAGAGAAATTTGATTTGATTATGTTGGATTGCAACATACCGGGTATGGTCGGTTTGAATGATTTGAAACGCGCGATGGGAGCCAGCGGTGGAAGTCCGGTTGCCTTGATGTCCGGCCTGGCATCGCGCTCTGTGGCCGAAAAACCGCTGGCTTTTGGAGCTGCGAGTTTTGCGTCCAAAACGCTGGCCGCGAAAATGTTGGTCACGCGGTACGATCTATGGCGATGGGAGAAAAACACGCTCCGATTGATTTTATGACCGTGGATGACTCAACCGTGGCGCCCAACCCTTTGGCCCAAAAACTTCCAAGATGCGAATTACAAGTTCTTGAGGGCTTATCAAACGGCAAATCAAATAAAGAGATTGCGCGCGATTTGGATTTGCAAGAACCAACGATTAAATTGCATGTGAAAACATTATACCGCAAAACTGATGCCGCCAATCATACGCAGGCCGCTTTGATCGCCAAAGAAGAAGGCTTGTTCTGATCTGGCTTCAAATATGACCATCTGCGGGGGTTGATAATTTGCTGAACGTGCGTGCCTCGAAGAATTCTTTGCCGGAAGCGCGGTTTCGCTGGCATCCAAATGCGCGGCTTGTTTTGCAAGATGGAACCTGCCTTAATGAGTCGCAGCATCACCTCCCGATCACCGCTGAGGCGCATCCTATCTGCAGGTTTTTCGATCTTTTAAACCGCCAGTTCACGCCGCTGATTGGCGCTGCGGGACGGGTTGAGGCGGTGCTTGGTGCTAACGCCAGTTCTGGGTTTTGTGCGATGAGCGGTGGAACAACGGGCCCTCCAAAAGTGATCCAGCGCAGCTGCGCCAGCTGGATTACAACCTTTCAGCTGCATGCTCGGCAATTCGCGAAACAAGCGCCGCTGCGCTATGCCACGTTGGGTGATTTGCAGCATTCCCTAATCTTATATGGGGCCATTGAGGCTTTGCATATTGGCGCAACTTACCACCCTTTGGGGGGGGGTAAGCCCGCGCCGGCAATTGTCAGAGCTTCAAAGCGCGAATGTTAATGTGCTCTATGCAACCCCCACGCAAATACGGCTACTCTTAACGCTGAAGCGCCAAAATACTGGTTTAGAGGCATTGCGGCATGTGATGCTGGGTGGCGGCGCTCTGGACCAGGAGACACATGGCCAGTTAAAACGCTGGGCTCCTGCGGCTGAGATCACTGAATTTTTTGGCACTAGCGAGGCCAGCTTTATTTGCGCATCGGATCGGACTACACCGATGGGCTCTGTGGGTAGGCCTTATCCTGGGGTGGAGCTTGCAATACGCGATGCCCAAGGTGCACCCTGCCTGAGCGCAACGGCAGGAGATATTTGGTTGCGCTCTCCTTATGTGTTTTCCAAATATAGGTCTGGGGCGGATCCTGATATCATCTGGCGCGATGATTGGTTGTCGATAGGCGAAATCGGATATCAAGACCCGCAGGGGTATTTGTATTTAAAGGGGCGGCGCGCGCGGGCGTTTCAAGTGGCGGATCAAACCGTCTATCCAGAGGCTATTGAGGCTAAATTGTCTCAACATGCTGGCATTGAGGCTGCTGTGGTGTTTGATTGCCCCGATGCCAAACGTGGCGCGGTGATCGTTGCGGTGGTTGCCGCTGGATCGGGTGTGCTGCCAAAGGATCTTCAAGTCTGGGCCTCACATCATTTGCCGCTGCGCACGCGCCCAGCCAAATATGTCTTGAAACCTCTGGCGCAATGGCCTGTCTTGAATTCAGGAAAACCGGATCTTCAAGCGTTGAAACGCCTATGTACAGAGGCCGTGTAATGCAGCGTTCGGCGTATATTGTGGCCGCGCGCCGCAGTCCGGTTGCACCGCGGGGCGGTGATTTGGCAACGCTTGAGATGCATGCGCTTGCGGCGCCGGTGATCCGGGTCGTTTTAGGGGATGCTGGCATTGGCGCGGCGCATGTTGATGAGATTATCGTATCAAATGCGTTGGGCGCTGGCGGTAATCCTGCCAGATTGGTGGCGCTGGCGGCTGATTTGCCACAACGCATTGGCGGTTATAGCATTGATCGTCAATGTTGTGGTGGGCTGGATGCGCTGGCGCTGGCCCGCGCGATGATTGTATCGGGGCAAGCTGAGATTGTTTTGGCGGGCGGCGTTGAAACCTATTCGCAGCGCCCGATTCGGCTACGCAGTCGGCATGGCGCAGCTTTGGCATTGCCTTATGATCGCCCGGCTTTTGCACCGATTGCAGATCAAGATCCGGATATGGATGTTGCGGCGGATCAGGTTGCGCAGCAGCTGGGAATCGATCGTGCGGCGCAGGATGCTTGGGCTAGGCTGAGCCATCAAAAGGCCCAAGCGGGGCAAAAGGCTTTGGCCGCTGAGATCGTAGCGATGGGCCCTAAAAACCTAGATCATGACAGTTATACTCGCGCGTTAAGTCCGGAACTATGTTCCAGAGCGCCAATATTATCGGGTAGCATTACGCATGCCAACAGCGCTGTTGCGGCCGATGCCGCGGCGTTCTCTTTGGTGGTCTCTGACAGGATTGCCGCTCAGATCTCTGCGCCATCGGTTGCAATTTTACAAAGCGCGGCTTTGGCTAGCGATCCGGCCTTTCCCGCTCTAGCACCGGTTTCAGCCATTCGTGAGGTTCTTCAAAAGGGTGGGGTGCGCGCGCGCGATCTTGCTCAGGTTGAAATGATGGAGGCCTATGCCGCGCAAGCGCTGGCTTGCATTCAAGGCAGTGGATTAGATGCGGCGCGGTGTAATATAAAAGGCGGCGCGCTTGCGCGGGGCCATCCAATTGGCGCATCGGGGGCAATTCTAGCCGTACGCTTATTTCATGATTTGCGCCAAAGCGCGGGTAAAATCGGGCTGGCTGCCATTGCGGCTGCGGGCGGTTTGGGCAGCGCTTTGCTTTTACAAAGCGGCGATTAACGCGATATTTTCTTTTGGGGTGGGTTTTCCACTGCTTGTGCGGTTGCATCGGGTGTTGGCCGGGGTGATTTTGCCAGGACCATCTGCGGGCGTGCGGTATAGATCGCGCGCGTAATCACGGCGCAGAGGATAACTTTGATCACATCGCCGGGTAAAAACAGCGCTACCAAAGCCAATGAAGCCAAAAGCGGCTTATCGATCATTACTGATAGGCCAATAACGCCTGGGATATACAGCACAACAATACCGCCAAGCAGGGCGGCCAGGGCGCTGGCTGGGCCAATAGAAAACTGCGCCAAGCGTTGCATGATCCATCCGGTAACAAAGGCGGAGATTGGAAATCCGATCAGGAATCCAACGCTGGGCGAGGCAAACACGGCCAAACCGCCACGCCCGCCGGCCAAAAGAGGTAAGCCCAGTGCGGTTAAGCCAAGAAACAACAAGGCCGCTTGCGAACCTGCGCGCGCGCCCAAAATTGTACCGCAGAGCATGACCCCCAAGCTTTGCGCTGTGATGGGCACGCCGCTAATAAGGGTAATTTTGGGAATTAAGCCCAAAGCCGCAATCACCGCTGCAAACAGCGCCACCAAAACAACATTGTTATTCATGTTTTTTCCAATCATCTGGGCGCCGCGCCGCAGCGGGCGTTCAAAGCCTCTGACACATGCTCTGCATCATCAAGCGCGCTAAGGGCAAGCGGAAAAATAATCCGCCAAGTGCCGTGTTTGGTGCTGCGCGCGCGATGGGCAAGGCGCAGCAGGCTGGCCCGCTCGATGAAAACGGGAATGAAGCGTAATGTTAGAGCAATCATCAAACTAAGCTTTTTACCCTGCGCTCCGTTTCGGTCAAAAGGCGTAATGGCTTTTTCGATCAACGAGCCGAAATCGGCGAGAGAGGTGGTGGTGGTTACAAGATTGGCGAAGGTGAAGGCCGCTGCCAGCTTTAGAATTATAGAGAGGCCGGATTGAAAATCAGTCGTGTAGAAATGCCAGATGAGAATAATCGTAACGAACGGCCAAAGCGGGCGAAGTAGCTTTAAACTGAACCAAAGATATCTCCAACCTTGACTGGCAATAAGATAAAAAGGCAGACCCACGGCGCATAGCAACAGCATTTGGGCCTGTATCAACATTAATCCGGTAGTAAAAGCCAGCAGCATGATTACTTTCAGGCTGGCGGGCCAGCGATGAAAAATCGTTTGATAGGGGGTTGTGAGCGCCAGCATCAGATCTTTTCTACCCGCGCCATCGCGTTTTCAAAGGCTGGAATAATATTTTTGGGCAATCCATCGCCTGCAACCTGACCTTTTTCCAGCCAAATTACGCGCTCATATTCCGCAAGGGCCTGCAAATCATGCGTGATGTGCAGCACCGATTGATCAAGCCCGTACAGAAGGTTTTGTAAATAGGTTTTTGTGGGCAAATCCAACCCAGCAAAAGGTTCGTCTAAAACTAGCAGCGGGGGCGCCATCGCCAAAACCGACAGCAAGCATATCAAGTGGCGTTGGCCCTGAGAAAGTGTTGCAATCGTACGCTCAGCCCAGTCAAGCCGGTCAAACTGCTGCAGGAGTTTGGTGGCATTTTGCATCGCCTCGGCTTTGCGCTGCCCCTGTTGCGTTAGGCCGAAGCTAAGTTCTTCAATAACTGTGGGAAAAACGATCTGGTGATCAGGGTTTTGAAACAGAATGCCGACGGTTTTCAGCGCCGCCGCGCGGTGTTTAAACAGATTATTTCCGTTGACGCGCACCCGCCCTGATGAAGGTGCCAACAGCCCAGAGAGCAGGCGTGCGAAAGATGTTTTGCCCGATCCGTTACGCCCAATCACGCCTACACGCTGTTCTTGTATATCAAGCGAAACCGCGTTTAGCAATTTACGCGCGTTCAAGCTTAGGCTGACATTTTCAAATTGAATGTTGCAGTGGTCCATAGCGCAAATCCAAGGTTTCAATTACTTGTCTGCTTTAAAGTCTGTGGCTATGCGCTTGTCAATGTTGGCCGTGCTGGCCTGCGCTTTAAAAATCCAAATCGAGGATTAACTGGTCAATGCAAAGGGGCTTGACCGATTGGTCTTCGCGGCTTTCTGGGCTGAAGGGGCTAAACGCAAGGCAGAAAGAGCGCTATTTTCAGATCAGTAAGACTTGCGTTTTTATTTTGGTGAGCTGAAATAAGTCTTCGATATGCTCATTATAAAGCCCAATGCATCCATTAGAAGAGCGCCGCCCGATTTTGCGCGTGTCATGGGTGCCGTGAATTCGAAAATATTGCCAGCTTAAATATAAAGCATGCGATCCGAGTGGATTATCCGGGCCCGGGCCAATAAAATCTGGCCATTCCGGATTGCGTTTTTTCATCGAAGGGGTGGGCCGCCAACTGGGCCCATCCACCTTTCGGGTGATCGAGGTGCGGCCGCGACGCGTTAGGTCATCTGTCATGGGAACACTGGTGGGATATAATTTATACGTATTCTCATCTTCAGACCAAAAATGCAGCGCGCGCGATGAGATATCAACCAGCACAGCCCCGTTTTTTAAATTTGAGAAATAGGGTTGCCATTCTAATGTTCGGAAGCTGGAAACATTATGGCGCACGCCTTGAGAAATTTCCTGTTCAATTTCAGTTGAGCCATCGTCAGCCTCTTGAGCAAGCACGGGGGTAGCTAGCAAGGCTGCGCTGCAATGGATAAAATGGCGTCTGGTCAAATTCGTCATGTGGCGATCCCTAAAATCTTTGGCCCTGATATGAGCATTCTGTGAAATATGCCGCTTTAGCTGGTTTTTCAACATGTTAGCAAGAGTTTGTGAAGATAAAGTAAAACTGGGTTTGATTGGCAACGGCAGACATAGTAAAGACACGCAACCGTTATTAAATCATCCGAGTAATTGATGGCTAAATTAAACTTTGCCGCGTTGATCGTTATTTTGATTACGGCGGGCTGTGTCAGCGATGTGCCTCAGATGGCCTCAGATGGTAAGCCCGTACCCAAACCCTATTTTTTATCTCAAGTTGAGCCCGCAATTATTAAATTTCGTATGCTAGACGGGGTAAACGCGCTGCGGCAGTCGCGCGGTGCCGATGTGTTGAATTTAAATGCCAGATTGACGGCTGCTGCGGCTACGCATGCCCGCGATATGTCTGTGCAAGATCGCCCATGGCATTTCGGATCGGATGCATCATCGCCCATCGATCGGCTGGTCAGGGTTGGCTATTCTGGGCAGTTGGTCGGTGAGGTGATATCAGAAACCTATGAGACCGAGCTGGAAACGCTGGCCGCTTGGATGATAGATGAAGGCGCGCGTCGCATCATTTTAGATTCCAAAGCCGATGATTTGGGTGTGGCTTGGCATCAAGAAGCGGATGGAAAGATCTGGTGGGCAATGGTCTTAGGGGCCAGCCCCGTGCCACAAGCACCCATCACGGAGTGATTAAGATTGGGGTACCAATGGGCACCAAAGCGTAAATTTCTTGCATTTCGTGATCTTTCACGGCGATACATCCTTCGGTCCAATCGCGTTTCCAAAAGCGCGGCTTTTTGTTTTCTCCATGAATAAAGATATCTTCGCCTGCCGAAGCGCCCACGTTTTGGGCATAAGCGCGATCTTGCGCATTCGGGTATGAAATCCCTAAAGATAGATAAAATTTGCTGTTTGGGTTTTTGCGATCGATGTAATATCGGCCTTCAGGGGTTTTTCCATCTCCTCTGAATGCTTTGTGACCATTTGGGGAAAACCCTAGACTAATCCGATAACTGCGGATGATTGTGTTCCCTGATAGCAGATACATCCGGCGGGCCGATTTATCCACGCTGATGCTGGTGACCTGCACATCATTGGCGAGGGACGATTTTTTAGACATCGTGAATCCAGAAAAATTCAAGCACCCACTCAGCAGAAGCACCCCGCATAGGGTCAGGAAAAATCGTTTTAAAACCATAAATATGCCTGTTTTTATCATCTTCTAACACAATTTGAGAGGTTTCAAAGTAAATTTATGCTGCCGCTTTGTGAAATGCCCCTACCAGTTCTACGTAATAAGATCAGCGGAACTGATCTATGGGTGTCACGGCCTCTAAACTATAGCCGGCATCTGTTAATATTTTCGCATTCCGAGCAAAGCTCACCAGGTTGCAGGATAAATAGGCCACAGTCTTAATTGTACTTTTGGTCAGCATTGTCACCTGCGCCCGCGCGCGGCGGATCGATGACAACGGCCTTAAATTTATTCAGTTCATCTGGCAAAAGGGGTGGCAGAATAGATCGCGTTTCTCAGGGCTGATTTTCTTCAAGCCTTGCGTTTTGTACCAAGCTTTATCAAGCGCTACCAACATATCCGCCTCGCCTTCAATCGCGTGAATTTCAGCCATTTGCGCTAAGGGCAGACTGAACGTGCCGCATCCGCTGAATAGGTCAAGCACGGGGCTTGCGCTTTTTAGGATGTCGTCTACCGTTTTGATCGGGCTGGTTTCCCCATGTTGGGTGGCCTGTAAAAAACTACTCGGAGGTGGTGTGATTTTAGTTGGTCCAATGCGTTGTTTGGGCGGCGAGAGGGTTGCAACGATTTCGTCGTTCCAGCTCGGGCCAGCCGGTGTTGCAGCGCGGCGGCGGCCAAACTGACGCGCAATGCATCATCTAATGGCTTGTCCCCAGTGGCCAAAAGATCTAAACTAGCGACTGCTTGGGTTGTCCGTATCTTCAACGTCGATTTGTGGCTGCCCCCAAGATGTGCAAGCGTTTCCAGAACGGGCCGCGTTTTCAACAAATCTGGGTGTAAAAGCGCGCAATTTGGAATTTTAATGATTTGATCCGACGCCTGCGCGTGAAATCCGATCAATGCGTCTTTTTGGGTCCGCCGCACAGTAAAGCTTGTCCTGCGGTGACTGTTGGGCGGTAGGGATAGGATAGGGTTCCTCCGCGTTTTTAGCCCATGTGCGTCCAAAGCTTGTACGATAATTTCGGTTTTCCACCGGGCCACAAACGCGTCAGATGCGTGTTGAATTTGGCAGTCACCATAGGTTTTATAATGTGGGCAGGGTGACGAAATGCGATCTGAACTGGGCGTTAGGATCCGCCTGTCAAACAGGGTTTGATTCTGTTGCTGGGTCTGCACATGCTCGCCCGGCAGCGTGCGCGGCGTTGCGATACCCCTCCATTGCGGATAATGCGGCCTCATCTTCATGGCCCGAATGGGAAAATAGTTTGACATTTTTTATATTGGTCATCTTTTCTACCACTTGTCCGGTCACGTTTGCCTGTGCCCCTGCCTGCGCTGCGGATCGGGCTTGGATCAGTGGAATGAAATACCAGATCACTAACACATAGCTTAAAACCTAGACCAAAAGCGCCGAACCCATAAACAGGTTTGTGGCTCCCAAAACCGCCAAGGCTCCAAGAACAGATGCCAGCGCGAATAAAACCGTGTGCAGGATTTCGATCACCATATCGGTTACTGCGCGCGCGGTTTGCATTTCTTTTTGCGCAATGCGTCCGGCAAAATCATTGTCAAAAAAGCTGACCGAATGCCCTAGACCCCAGCGATGCAAACGCGAGAGCACCAGATTATGCACATTCGGCGCCACCACATAGCTTTGCAGGATCGAGCTGGCGCCGAAGGCTAGCGGCCTGATCAATAAGAAAAACGCGATGGCAGCGCCCAGCGTCCAAAAATTTTCTGAAACAGAGCTTCACGCGGGCCGGCCATGTTGGCATCAATTACCAAACCTAAGACCAAACTGCTTAACATTTCGACGATGCCGGCGGTGATCGAGGCAGCGGCTGATAACAGCAAAACCGGCTCGTTGCCACGCAACACCCAGCGCAAGAAGGCGAGCAATGTTTTCTGCGGCGCGCGATCACTTTTGGCGTGATGCGAAATCCAATTGGCCAAAGGTGTCACGGTGCTACATCCACGTCGAGGAACTTATCCGATTGATGGGCCCAAAACCCGGCATAAAGCTCGTCCTTCACCAGCAGCTGCTCATAGCTGCCCTCTTCAACGGTCCGCCCTTGGTTCATCATAAGAATTTGATCCATATACGCAATCGTAGACAATTGATGCGCGATTGCAATCACCGTTTTGCCGTCCAACATGCTGTAAGCGTGGTCTGAATGGCCGCTTCTACTTCGCTGTCCAGCGCGCTGGTAGCTTCGTCGAGCAACAATATGGGGGCTTCTTTCAGAATCACCCGCGCCAACGCAATATATTGGCGCTGCCTGCCGGAAAGCTTTACGCCGCGCTCTCCGACATGAGTCTCATAACCCCGACGCCTTTCTGGATCTTCCAGATCCAGAATAAAGTCATGCGCTTCGGCCTGTTTGGCCGCCGCGATTACTTGCGCCAGTATACCCATAGCGGATGTTATCGCGCACCGAGCGGTGCATCAGGCTGCTCTCCTGCTGGACCATGCTGACATAACGGTGCAAGCTGTCTTGCGTCACCTGATTTATGCGCTGCCCGTCAATGCAAATCTGGCCAGATTCAGCGTCATAAAATCGGAGCAAAAGTTTGAATAAAGTCGATTTTCCTGCACCAGAGCGCTCCACAAGGCCCAGTTTCTGACTCGCTGGAATACGCAGATTGATGTCTCCCAACCCGCCAAGAGCGCGGACGCGATGATGCGAAAGCTCGGTTATTCCAATTTTTGCTTGTTGTGGCTGTAAGATCTGCGCGTTCGGGTGATCAATTAAGGTGATTGGCTGTGATAAGGTTTGCATGCCTTCGGCCACCACGCCCAATTCGCGAAAAAATCAGGCGACGGCCCAGATGATCCAATTGCTCATGCCGTTCAACCGTAATACCAACGCCGCCGCTGCGACCCCAGCACTGGCGCTTCCATACACCCAAAGCGTAATCCTCCACTTGATCACTGCCATGATCAAAAAGCCATTTATCAGACTTAATAAAACATCCACGCGGGTATATGTCCGCATTTTGGTGATGAAGGTATTGCAGGTTTGCGTGATGCCCGCTTTGGCAAAGGCGATTTCTTCGCCTTCATGGGCAAATAATTTTACTGAATGGATATTTGTATAGGCATCCACAACCCACCCGTTTAACTCGGATCGCGCGTCTGATGAATCTTTTGAGGCGGGGCTAACGCGTTTTATCGTGAAGCGCAGCAATAACAAATAGAGCCCGAACCAAAACCAAGGGTAGGGTAAGCCGAATATCTGCCTGCATCAGTAAGAAGAAAGCGCCGATCACATAGGCCAGCGCATAGCTCATTGCGTCAAACACGTGAAACGCCACTTCGCCCGCAGCAGGGGACGTTTGTATCACGCGGTTGGCGATGCGGCCAGCAAAATCGCCCTCAAACCAGCTCACAGATTGGCGCATCACGTGGCAATGCCCGCGCCAACGCACCAATGTGGCCATGTTGGTGAGGATCGTGTTATTCACCAATGCGGTATCGAAAAAGGTGAGGAGTGGCTTGAGCAGCAATATAAACATCGCCAAGGCGATTAAAACCGGTCCAAGGCGCTGAAGCGTTTCTGCGCGATCGCCCTGCAACTGGTCCATCAGCCATCCCAGCGCATAGATCAATCCGATTTCGCTGCCAGCCATCAAAACCGAGTCGGATTGATCTATGCGCTGGGGCGGTGAAAGCCAGCAGGAAGACTCATTTAAACGGTTGACAATAGGTCTGTAAAAACGGCCAAAGTCGTTGCGATGGGCGATCAATCTCGCTATAATCGGCAAAAGGATCGATCAAATCTTCAAAAAACCGAAACATGATCCTTCCTTTCGTACAGATCAAAGCCTTCCAGAATATACGCCTATTTCGTTCCATCTAAGGATCAAAATTGTCAAAGACGCTCCACTTTTTTTGAGTTAAGCTGTTTATTATGGGGCCAATATAATTTTATTGGCAAAAAAAGCCCTAAAGTGGCAGGCCCGTTATTTAGGATCCAATGTGCGCAGCAAGGCCGCCCTATCTAGTTGGAACCCAGAGGCAATCCAGATATGTTCCAACGCGTGCAGTTTTTTGCCGAGCGCTGCGCCAGTATAAAGGGGCATTAGGTCATCTGCGGTTATTGGAAATTGCGCAGCGGCGGCGGTTTGCACCGCGCCCAAGTCAGGCTTTGAGACCGGTGTTTCAAAAAGCGCGGCGCGCAGCAGTAAAACATCCAAAGCAATTGGTGCACTGCATCGATAGGCCAATTCGCTCACTTCTGTCGCCGCTGCTATATGGGTTTTCAACAGAGTTAGGGTTCTACTTTGGGCTTTGCTCAGGCGCAGATGCGCTTCAACCTGCTCCCCGCCCAGCGCGGCAAGCCGTCGAAGCGGGTCAATCGGAGCCTCGTAGAGGCTTTCAAAGTATACCAATGGCGCAAGGGCTTTATCATCAGATCCGGGCAAAACATGCTGCAGCACCCCGGTGATGCGCATCGCCGCTACCGCGAGGGCGGGGCTTGGGGCTGCCAGCAATTTCAACAGTTCTTTGGTTATGCGTTCTTTAGAAAGCTTCAATAAGCCGTCACCCTTGGCTGCAATCGCGGCCAGCGCGTCGGGTTCAAAGCCCAAATCTGGATTGGCATACCAGGCTGAGAACCTAAAAAAGCGTAAAATGCGCACGTAATCTTCGGTAATCCGCTGCTCGGCATTTTCGATAAATCGCAGATGCCCTGCTCTCAGATCGGCAAGCCCATTCAGCGGGTCGTAGATCTTGCCGCTTGCATCGGCATAAAGAGCATTCATCGTAAAATCACGCCGATTTGCATCACTTTTAAGGCTATCGACATATTGAATTGTGGCACGGCGGCCATCGGTTTCAATATCTTGGCGAAACGTGGTGATTTCATAGGGCGCGCCTTCGCTGATCACCGTGATGGTGCCATGTTCAATGCCGGTTGGAATGGTTTTTAGTTTGGCGGTGCGCGCCAAAGTTTGGATTTGTTCGGGCTGGGCGTTGCTGGCCAGATCAATATCATCGACGGGCATATTGAGCAGGCTGTTGCGCACGCAGCCACCGACAAAATAAATCTCGAACCCAGCGTCGCTTAACAGTCGTGTAGTTTTTTCTACGCCAGGCTTTTTGAGCCAGTCTGCCTGAATGATGTTCATACCAACCGGTTTGCCAATCCCCAAAGAATATTCGCCGTTGCATTTCATATATGATGTAAACAAAGAAGAATAGCATAGTATTTTCGCGTTTGCGATTGCCAGCGCCGCTGATGGATCGAAAAATTTTCAATTCACGTCAGATGTGCCAGCGGAACCCCAAAGGCTTCGGCCACCTCGCTGGGATTAATCTGCGGCGTAAACGGGCTGGAAATAAGCCCAATCACGGGCGTGACGGAAAAGCTGGTGATCGTTTCATGCGGCGCAAAGCTGCCCAATACCTCGATGTTTTCAGGATTGAGGCCAACCTCCTCTTGTGCCTCGCGCAGCGCGGCCGCGTGAATATGGGCAGCCTTTGCGTCAACTTTAGCACCGGGGGAAGCGACTTGATTCGGGTGATGCTTTAAAATGCGCGACGCGGCGGGTCAGCAAGACACAGGGTCCATCAACGGTGCTATCAATTAACACGGTTGCGTCGCGCAGGGGTGCTGCGCGGTGTCCCCTTGATATGGGGATTTAGATCAAAATCCGAAGAGGCGCTCAGCAAACGCCCTGTTGCTGTCAGTAAGCGCGCGTAGCTCATTCAGGGGCATTGTCATCCGGCACCGCCTGAAACCCTACGCTGGTTGGGTCTAACTGATAATGTGCGCCGCAAAATTGACAATTTGCGGTTACCAGACCGTCTTCTCTAGTCATGCTGGTAATATCTTTGGCTGAATAAATTGATAGGGATTGGCGCACTCGCTCTTGCGAGCACGTGCATCCAAAGCGCACGGCTTGGGCGTTGAACACTCTTGGCCGATCTTTATGAAACAGCCGCAGCAGCAATTGCGAGGGTTGGATCACTGGCCCAATCATTTCCAGCTTTTCAACCGTATCTAACAGGATGTTCATGCGGTTCCAGTTATAGCTGTCATCTACATTTATAATATCATTGATCATTAACACATCGTCATCACCCGATCCACCCTCATCCATCGCAGGCTCAAGGCTGGATTTAGGCATATGTTGTAGCATAATACCCCCAGCGCGCCATTGCACGGGCTCGTCAGGGGGCTGCGATTTTTCATAGTAGAGCTTGAATGTGGTTGGCAGCTGTTCTGATTGCGCAAAATAGGCCTCTGCGCAGGCGGAAAGCGAGCCACCTATCAGCGGGGTAATGCCTTGATAAGGCGCCATATCTGTGCCTTGGTCGATCAAAATCGCAAAATAGCCTTCGCCAATTTGGTCAAAAACCGGCCCGTCGGTTAGCCGCGCTTCATCAAAGCTGGCATAGGCGCGCATACGCGCTGGTGCTCCTTCGGTTTCGGGGCCGTAATAATCGGTTGCGATCATGCGCACGGCGCCTTTGGATTGCACTTGCAATGAAAGCTTCCAGCGCAGTTTTACACTTTCCCCGATCAAAGCTGTCAGCAGCGCCATTTCAGACACCAATGCCTCGACTACGGGCGGATAATTATGTTGTTGTAAGACGCCATCCAAAACGCCATAAAGGTGCGCTATCCGGCCCCGCATGTCACAAGCATCAAGTTGAAAGGGTAGGACAGTGTCGTCCCAGGCAATTTGCGAACCGCTTTTCATAGTCATTCCTTATCTTCCTTGCGGAGCCATATCCTGTCTCGTAAGACTGGGCAAGCAGCCGTGGAGTTGGAGTAAAAGGAGCTTGGAATGATTAAGACGCTATGTAGAAACCCCGCAAACGGACCGCCGCTATCAGATCCGGCGCGGCGTTTATGCGATTTTGCCCTATGGTGATACGCTTTTACTGACGCATCAGGCGGAACCTGAGCCTGAATTTCAATTGCCGGGCGGCGGTATTGACCCAGGTGAGCATCCGATCACCGCGCTAAACCGTGAAGTGATGGAGGAAACCGGTTGGAAAATCGCCCGGCCGCGCCATATTGGCGCTTTTCGGTGGTTTGTTTTCATGCCTGAATTATGACCTCTGGGCTGAAAAGCTGTGTTTGGTCTATCGCGCAGATCCTGTGTTGTGCCTTGGCGATCCAACCGAGGCTGGCCATGAGGATCACTTAATACCAATCGAGGAAGCGTTTGAGCTTTTGGCGAATCCTGGCGATCGTGCTTTTATCTAGATGTTTCAGGCCCAGATGCGCCCGCGGCGCGATGCGTTATGATCAGCGCTGATAGGTCATCGAACAGTGGTGTTTGATCGCAGGCGGCATGTATATTTTGTAAAATATTACGGGTGAGAGCGGACCCGTGCAGATTTTGAACGCGCATAAAGAGCGGCTGAAACCTTTCTTTTCCAAGCGCGGTATTTTGGCTACAAGCACTACCGTTAAATTTGTCTGAATAGAGAATCAGGCGCTCCCTCAAAGCCAGTTGCAAGTGATAATCTTGATATCAGGCCGTTTGCGAAATGTCGATTGGCAGGCTGTCACGGCCAATGCGGTGAAACTGATCGGTTGTAACATCCTTGAGCATGATTTGATTTATACTTTGTAAAATATCATGCGGTTGGCGCGGGCATATTTGCCTTGTCCCTATGGCAAAAACCCCCGCTAAATCTCCTCCAATACGGCCTGCATTTTCTACCAGGGCTGTGAAGTCGAACCGACCAAAGCGGCGATGCCTGTTATGAATAAGCGCGATTTGAAGCTGCTGCGCGGCAATCAGGTCTTTATCCATGGCGGTATTTAAAGCTTGGGTTTTGTGGAGCGCTGTTTTGATCTGTCGGTTTTTGATTTTTAACTTCTGCTGGGTGTCAAGAAGCCGCGCCGATGCCGTGACGCGGGCGTGAAGTTTAATCGCCGCGATCGGCTTGCTAAGAAAATCATCAGCGCTATGTTGAAATGTGTGTAGCATTTAGGCTTTGGTGGAATGCGAGATAAGCAAAATAAAATAAATATATCGATTAGGGGTAATTTGGCGCAGCGTGTCACACAAATCGAGCCCGTTCATTTCTGGCATCATCCAATCGCTTAGAATGATGTTGGGGCGATGTTTTTTTAATAAGCTAATTGCCGCTTTTGCACTGCTGGCTTGCAGGCTGTGAAGCCTCCAGCCGGTCAGAAAACTTGCTACGATGCGCCTTTGCACAGCGCTGTCATCGACGATCATCACCGTTTTGATCGCGCGCAAAATGAGTGGTGGTTTGCTGTTCTTAAGCTTCGGCTATGACTGATACATTGCAAGCGCCCCTTGTGTTGGGCGGTTGTAGAACCCCAGCGCTTAGCCGGCTGTGAAAAATTAAAATTAGGTCTTTTAAAATTTTAGATATTCACTTCTGGTCCAATGTTTTGCTGAATCATAATGCTGGGACGGGAGTGAGATCATGATAGATTGGGGGCGTATCGAGGACCTGTGCCGAGAGGTGGAGCAAAAATATTTTTCGGATGTGGTGGCTTTGTTTTTTGAAGAAATTGACAACAGTTTACTGGGATCATTTGACATTACAGAGCCGGATGAGATCCGCGATCTGTTGCATCTCATTCGTGGTAGTGCGTTGAATTTGGAGTTTTTTGAACTGGCTTGACTATGTGGGCCTGATTTTTTTTGCGTTGGAAACGGGCTTATCTGCCGAAAAAATTTTGCTCTATCTCGACCGATTGCAGCGCTCTTATGAAAGGGCCAAGGTGGTCTATTTTCAGAGTATCGCATTGTAGGTTAAAATTTAAATGGTAAATTGCGTCAGCGTTTCATCATTTGTTATGTCAGAATATGTATAGCCGGCGGCCTCGAGGCTGGCAAAAAAAGCTTCAAAGCCATCGGTGTTTTTGGTTTCCAATCCGATAAAGATTGATTCAAAGTTTCGCGTAGATTTTTTTCAGATATTCAAAACGCGTGACATCATCATCCGGGCCCAGTAAATTCAGAAATGCTTTCAACGCACTGGGGCGCTGCGGCATTCTTAAAATCAAGTATTTTTTAACGTCCGCAAAGCGCTGCGCGCGCTCTTTCACCTCTGGCAGTCGTGCAAAATCAAAATTATCTCCCTAAGAGACGCAAACCACTTTGCGACCACGGATCATTTGACCGAGAGCTTTCAGCGCATCAATCGCCAACGCGCCAGCTGGTTCCAATAAAATGTCCTTGATATTCAGCATTTCTAGCATGGTGATACAGATCCGATCTTCGAGAATCCGCAGCACATTGGCCAATCCGATACTTTTTAAGAATTCAAACGTGCGCTGGCCGATTTGTCCCACCGCAGGCGCCATCGGCAAATGTATCCACCTTGTCTAGCTTGACTGCGATCAAAGCGGCCCAAAGGCAGGTTCCACCCAAAGGTTTGACCAAAGTAAATTGACTGGAAGTGCCAAAATAGCTGAGCAGCCCTCGCCTACAGGCAGAATAATATGATCCGGGGTGCTGCCCCATTGCCGTTTGATCTTTACGGCCACCGAGTCTTGGCCCTCGATCACATCCGCATCATCAAAGGGCGATAGAAAATGCGCGCCTTGTTCTTGACAGAAATTTTGTGCGGCGTTCAAACAATCATCAAAATAATCGCCCACCAATTGAATAGACACGTTTTCGCCGCCAAATATCTTTGTTTTCTGGATTTTTTGCTGCGGTGTTGTGACCGGCATAAAAATCGTGCCAGTCACATCAAAATGTCAGCACATATACGCTACGCTTTGCGCATGGTTCCCCGCGCTGGTGCAAACAAAACTGCGTTGATCTTGGGCGTTTGCGCATTGCATTAAACGCGCTGCGCAGCTTGTAAGAACGCACTGGAGAAAAGTCTTCACGTTTCAGCCAAATATCGGCGTCAGATATAGCCGAGAGATGTTCGTTTTTTGCAGCGGTGTTTCGGCAAACACGTGGCGCATTTCGCATTCTGCTGCGCGGGCAATAGATTGAAAATCGGTCATTTGATAGTGTTGCGGCAGATTTTGCGCGCGCGCAAGCCCAAGGCTTCCTTGCTCCTTTCGCCAAGACTCGATATCGTCACGATCAAAACCGTAAAGGATTATGCTATGAGTGCGCCCAAAAAAGTTGTATTGGCCTATTCTGGTGGCCTCGATACCTCGATCATTTTGAAATGGTTGCAGGTTGAATATGGCTGCGAAGTGGTAACGTTCACAGCTGATTTGGGGCAAGGTGAAGAGCTGGATCCAGCGCGTAAAAAGGCGGAACTTTTGGGGATCGCTCCCGAAAATATCTTTGTCGAGGATCTACGTGAGGAATTTGTACGTGATTTTGTGTTTCCTATGTTCCGCGCCAATGCACTTTATGAGGGGCTGTATTTGTTGGGCACGTCCATTGCGCGCCCTCTGATCTCCAAACGTCTGGTTGAGATTGCCGCTGCCACGGGCGCCGATGCGGTGTCACATGGCGCAACCGGCAAGGGCAATGATCAGGTGCGTTTTGAATTGGCAGCCTATGCGCTTAACCCGGATATCAAAGTGATTGCGCCTTGGCGCGAATGGGATTTATCAAGCCGCACAAAACTGATTGCTTTTGCCGAAGAGAACCAAATTCCCATCGCCAAAGACAAGCGCGGCGATGCACCCTTTAGCGTGGATGCCAACCTGCTACACACCTCATCGGAGGGCAAGGTTTTGGAAGATCCCGCCTTGGATGCGCCGGATTACGTATATCAGCGGACGCTCAACCCTGAAGATGCACCCGATAAACCCGAATTTGTTGAAATCGGTTTTAAAGGGGGAGATGCGGTTTTGATAAATGGCGAAACGCTTTCGCCAGCGCAGTTGCTCACTCGGTTGAATACGCTGGGTGGTACGCATGGCATTGGCAGGTTGGATCTGGTCGAGGGGCGCTTTGTAGGTATGAAGTCGCGCGGCATTTACGAAACCCCGGGCGGTACACTTTTGCTGGAAGCGCATCGCGGCATCGAGCAGATCACTTTGGATCGCGGCGCGGCGCACTTGAAAGATGAGCTGATGCCCAAATATGCCGAGCTGATCTATAACGGGTTTTGGTACAGCCCCGAGCGTGAAATGCTGCAGGCTTTGATTGATAAAAGCCAAGAACATGTCACCGGAACGGTGCGTCTAAAGCTTTACAAAGGCTCGGTGCGCACGTTTGGCCGTTGGTCAGAGCACTCGCTTTATTCTGAGGCGCACGTGACCTTTGAAGAGGATGCCGGCGCCTATGATCAAAGCGATGCGGCCGGGTTTATTCAGCTGAATGCGCTGAGGTTGAAGCTACTTGCTGCCCGCAAGCGTCGTTTGGGCTAAAAGCCGCTTCTTTCCAAAGTTGTTTTTTTGGGGCAGCGCTGCTAGGCTTCTGGCTATTGTTCAAAGGTGTATCTATTATGTTGGGGCTTTGATTATTCACCTCGTCAATTTTATTACCACTGGGTAATTTAACCGCTGTTTTGCGGCTTACCGCGCCGGTATTTGCACGTTTGTGCGCTGTTACAAATCTTGATGATTTATAAAATCATTGGAACAGTATTGCCAGCGCAACGCGCGAATGCTCTAAGCCTGATGGCTGATATAGGTCTTTTGATCTTCTTTGATCTGATCTTGGGCTTCATTTTAATTGGCGCTTTTCTACTGGCAGTGATTGGAGTCCTCTGGCATCGCTATATTGTAATCGGCCTTGAAGGCCCTATTATCAATAGATTAATCGTTTGGTATTATATGATCTAAGTCACAAGATACACTTATCTTTATTGCCGTGACATATATTTTATTCATTTTCGGCCGAAGTTTTATCGATCTGTAAGGCTTGGATGGTTCCAATAAATTCCTAAGCCTCGTGATTATGGGTCTTCAAGATCTCACTGCGATCACAGTGCCCAACCCTCTTTTAGGATTGTTTGGTTTACAAAATCTGTTTCTTTTCTTTGGCCTTCGTATCGTATCAGCCTGTGTTTGCCCGCCGCGGATATTGGCAAAGGCATGAGCCTGCGCGAAAGTTGGAGGCAAACCAGAGATATAAAGGGCCAGATATTTCTGTTAGCTGGTTTTGAAACGGTGCTCTATATTGGCATTTTTGCCGCAGTTTCCTGGGTTTCAGCTTTGATTGGTGCTGTTGTCCTTGCGGTGATACTTGGTTTGCTGCAGATTTGGATCCTCACGCTTTACGGATATCTCATTGAAAAGCGGCCTTTGCAGGGCGCAACCCACTCATAATCCAGTTTCTGCGGCGATCTCTTTGCGGCTTTTGCGGGCCCGCTCGGTGGCTGACTTCAACTGCCCACAGGCCGCCATAATATCCTCGCCGCGCGGACGCCGGATCGGGATGGCATAGCCGGCATTGGAAATAATATCCGAAAACGCTTTGATTCGCGCGCGGTCCGAGCGTTGATAGGGAGCGCCGGGCCATTCGTTGAACGGAATCAGATTGATCTTCGCCGGAATACCTTTGATCAGCTTTAGCAATCGGCGGGCATCGGCATCGCTATCATTCACACCCTTTAGCATCACATATTCAAAGGTGATGCGCTCTGAATTGGACAATTTTGGATAGGCACGCAATTCGCTGAGCAACGTTTCGATATTCCACTTCTTGTTGATCGGTACCAGTCTATCGCGCACCTCATCGGTCGTGGCGTGAAAGGACACCGCCAGTAGACAGCCGATTTCTTTGGCGGTTTTGGCAATTTCAGGCACGATGCCGGATGTTGACAGCGTGATCCGGCGCCGCGATAGGCAAATGCCCTCGGGGTCCATCGCAATCTTCATCGCATCGCGCAGATTATCAAAATTATACAACGGCTCGCCCATGCCCATCAGTACAATATTGGAAAGCAGGCGCACTGGGTTGGGGGAATCTCCCGGTTCCGGCCACTCGCCCAGATCATCGCGGGCCACGAGAACCTGGCCAATGATTTCTCCGGCGGATAGATTGCGCACCAGTTTTTGCGTGCCGGTATGGCAGAAAGAGCAGGTGAGCGTGCAGCCCACTTGGCTGCTGATGCACAGCGTGCCGCGATCTTCTTCGGGAATATAAACGATTTCCACCTCATGCCCGCCAGCAATGCGCACCAGATATTTGCGCGTGCCATCGTTTGAGACTTGCCGCGTGATCACTTCGGGCACCTCAAGCACGAAGGTTTCACTCAATTTGGCGCGATAGTCTTTTGACAGATTGGTCATCTGCAAAAAATCACGGCAACCTTTGGCGTAAATCCATTGCCAAATCTGTCCGGCGCGCATTTTGGCTTGTTTATCGGGCGTGCCCTGCGCAATCAAAGCCTCGCGCAAGGCTGCGCGGGTGAGCCCGATCAAATTTATCGGGCCCTCTGACAGTTTGCGGGGCAGGGTCAATACGTCTTGGGTGATCGGAGCCTTGGCCGACATCAGCTATAACTTTCCAACAGTTTCCCGGTCTGTATAGCCTATTTCTATATTCAGGCAAAGGCCGGAGCTTTGGAAATTATCCGCTACAGTTCTTTCTTGCCGCGTCGCTGCCGGCGGTAAAGCCTTTCAACGAAAACGTGTCAACGGTCTGGGTGCCGCGTTTGGACACTGCTGTTAACGTTGCCGTGTTTCCTGCTTTCATGGCTTTGACCAGTTGGGCATCTTCTTCAGAAGAGCCGGCCCAGGCCCATTCGCCTTGGACCAGTGATAATTTGAATGATTTACCATCCACTTCCAACTTGATCGCTTTCTCTTCTGCGAAGGGATAGCCTCCGGTGAAGGTCACCTGTTCAGATACTTTTCCCGCAGGGCTGAAGAATACAAATAGTAAAATATCGCTGCGTTTTACCGAAACGGTCCGACCGCCGCGCGTGTTGACGCTTTTCTTAGGCAGTGACACGCTCCAACATTCTTTTGGGTTTTTATCCACAAACACAGCCCAATCTCTATGTTCTGAGACGCGGGTTGCCTTACCCTCGGCTGTCCAACCTGCACCAGCAAAGCCCAAAAGGCTGGTGGCCAATATTGCGGTTTTAAAAAGGCTCTTCATTCTTTGCCTCCGTCAAAGGCCGGTAGCATCGGCTCTTAGGTTTTATGGCGCTTAACGACCATTTATGGGAAAATCCCATTATATTTTCGACAAAACCACATTAGCCTTAAACTGTATTTTAGCGAAAGCCCTCTTGGCAAGATTTTGCTGAAAAATTACTATCTGGAAAGAAGAATGCAAGCCTCTGAAGTCTTATATGAAATCTGGCGCGGATCATTCTTGGAAAGCTTACATCTGGGCCACACTGTGATCTGTGATGAAACTGGGCAAATTGTAAAATCATGGGGGGATCCTGACGCGGTTATTTTGCCGCGCTCTTCTACCAAAATGATTCAAGCCCTCTCTTTGCTTAGCTCAGGCGCGGGCGATCGCTATGGGCTTACAAAGCAAGATTTGGGGCTGGCTTGCGCGTCGCATCAAGGCGGACAGATCCATACCAGCCGGGTCAGCGCCTGGTTACAGGCATTGGGATATGACCAAACAGCTTCGCGATGCGGCGTCCAGCTCCCTAGAGACTGGAGTGAAAAGCGGCGTAGGGAGAGCCCTGCCAAATTCATAATAATTGTTCGGGAAAACATACCGGGTTCTTAACGCTGGGCCAGTTTTTAAAAGGCGATGAAGCCTATAACGAAATTGCGCATCCGGTGCAGTGCGCCTGCTTAGAGGCTTTTGAGCAGGTGACAGATGCTGCTAGCCCGGGGCACGCGATTGATGGATGTTCTGCGCCCAATTTCGTCACTTCATTGCTTGGATTGGCGCGGGCAATGGCTTGGTTCGCTGGCGCTGAGGCGCGCACAGATGGCGCTTCACAGGCGGCTCTGCTCTGCGCTTTGGGGGTTTTGCCGTCCGCATATCCTGCAACGCTGAAATATATAAATGCGCCGATCGTCAATTGGAGTGAGTTGCACACTGCCGAGATATGCCTCGCGCTGGGATTGACCCTGTGATCGTTTTATTCAATAAAACTTATAGTGTGTTGTTGCAATTTACTGATAAAGGCAGTGCGGGCAGTGATCGAAAGACGCTGTCAGCTTTTATCGGTGTCCCGCTTATCTATCCTGCGGGGCGGCTTAGTCGAGACAGCGAAGGTTTGTTGATTCTGACCGGTGATGGCAAACTGCGAGCGCGGATTTTAAACCCGAAACACAAAATGATCAAAACCTGTTGGGTGCAAGTGGAAGGGGTGCCGCAGCAATCAGATCTTGAATGGTTTGAACAAGGTATCCTGCTGGAAGATGAAAAGATCTTGCCTGCGCAGGTGCGCTTGATCGACCCGCCGGCTGATCTTTGGCCAAGAATCCCGTCAGTTCGGTTTCGCAAAACGGTGCCGGAGACGTGGTTGGAGGTAAGTCTGCGCGAAGGGCGCAACCGCCAGGTACGCCGGATGACTGTTGCGCTGAGCTTTCCGACGCTGCGTTTGATCTGGGCGCAGATTGGATCTTGGCAGTTAGGGCGGTTGCAACCGAGTCGGTTTGAAAAAATCCTGAACCCGACTGCAAGCCCGCGCGATTGAGTTATAAACTGGCAAAACCTTGGTCTAGGGCCTTGATAATGCCATCCACCTCTGCCTCTGTAATCACCAAAGGGGGAGGCATCAGCATATTACGCATGCCTAAACGCACCAATACTTCGGCCTCAAACTTGGCTTGATGCAGCCGCGCTAGTTGCATCATCCGTCGGAGTTTTGGTGGCTTTATCGCTAACGACTTCAATTCCGATCATCAACCCTTCGCCGCCGCGTATATCGTCAATAATATCGTATTTATCGGCGAGCTTTTTTACCCCTTCAAACAATTGAGTGCGCGCGTTGCCGCGGTGGTTTTTGTATTAAGACGCAGGGTTTCCTGCAGGCATGCCACCACGGCTGCGGTCTCGACCGGATGTGCTGAATAGGTATAGCCATGATAAATACCTGCCTCGCCCGTAGTGTCCTTATTTGAACACCTCGGCGACCTTTTCGTCCATCAATGCAGTCCCTACGGGAAAATAAGCGCTGGTAATGCTTTTGGCCAAACACATCATATCAGGTTTTACGCCACAATGGCGCGCACTCGACCAATCGCTGGTACGGCCGAAGCCGGTAATCACTTCATCTGAAATTGTCAAAATTCCATATTTGTCACAGATGTCGCGCATCAGCTTCATGAATGAGGCATCCAGCACAATCACACCGCCAGCGCCTTGGAAAAGGATTTAATCCTCGAAACTAGCGGCGATTTTCTGCGCCAAAGCCGCCGGATCCATTTCATCGAAGGGATTGCGATAAGTATATGGGCTGGGCAAATGAAAACAGCTCGGCATCAGCGGTTCGTAATTGATCCGAAAGCGGTCATTGCCATTGACTGAGGCGCCCCCGAAATGCGTGCCGTGATATCCCTTTTTAACGAGAGGAATTTGGTATGGGTGGGTTCGTTGCGCAGTCGGTGATATTGGCGCGATAGGCGCAGCACCCTTTCTATTGAGTCAGAGACGCCCGAGGTGAAAAAGACCCGCGCGATCCCATCTTCGGCAAACATATTGCGCACCGCCAGTGAGGCCTTAATCGCGCATGGGTTGGCTGAACCGGCAAAATTTGAGGAATAAGGCAGATTATAAAGCTGTTTGGCGATCGCCTATTTGATCGGGTTGTTGGAATATCCCAGATTAACGCACCATAAGGTTACAGCGGCATCAATCGCGGAATGCCCTTCAATATCATGCACATAAACGCCCTCTGCCCCGGTGATGATACGCGGCGGCGTTTCCAACGAGTCGCCTGGATGGCTCATCGGGTGCCATAAATGGCCAGCGTTATTTTCTTTTAGAAAATTATCATCTTTCATGCTGCGTATCTCTTTGGTTTGTAAGGAGGCTGACGGGTGTCAACTGTATAGATCCATTTCGCCGATAAACGCTTCAAGGTCTAGTTTTTTCTTGCTGGCTCAAACCGCTTATGCGCGGTCGGACGCCATGATTTTGGATAGTTTGGGCGCTAGCCCATAGACAGAAAAGCTTTGGCCGTGTATCTGCCCATACAATGGCAAATTCCAAATCTGACCCGAATTATAAAGTGATCTCTGAAAACCGTCGCGCGCGTTTTGATTATGCGATTGAGGATGATTTGGAATGTGGTGTGATGCTTTTGGGTTCTGAGGTGAAATCACTGCGGGTGAATAGCGCTAATATTGCCGAAAGCTATGCAGGTGTGGATGCCGGAGAATTGTGGTTGGTGAATTCTTATATTACCCCTTATGAGCAGGCCAAGACCTTTGGACATGAAGAGCGGCGGCGGCGCAAATTGTTGGTCAGCCGCAAAGAGTTTGCACGGCTATGGGCTGATACCCAGCGCAAAGGCCTGACGTTGGTGCCTTTGGTGATGTATTTTAACCACCGCGGCAAAGTAAAGCTGAAAATTGGTATCGCCAAAGGCAAAAAGAATCATGACAAGCGCGCTGATCAGGCCAAACGGGATTGGGGGCGACAAAAACAGCGCTTGCTGCGCCATAGCGAGTAGCGTCGCTGAGCAATCGGTTTACAATAAAAAGAACAATTGCCGAACCTGTTCTTGCCCTGTATAGAGACAGTAGCGGGCAGAAACAATAAGTAAGGTTTATTATGACTCGCGATGACCCCAAAACCCTTGTCTCAACGCAATGGCTGGCCGAGTATTTAAAAGATCCTGATTTAAGGGTTTTGGACGCGTCGTGGTATTTACCTGGCTTCGAGCGCGACTCTTTTGCCGAGTATCAGGCCGCGCATTTCTTTGATCTTGATGATGTCAGCGACCACCGCTCAGATTTGCCGCATATGGTTCTGCCGGTGGGAAAATTCATATCGCGTATGTGCGCGATTGGTGTCGGTGATAGGCATCAAATAGTTGTTTATGACGGTTCTGGATTGTTTTCCGCGCCGCGGGTGTGGTGGTTGTTCAAATTGATTGGCCAAATGGATATTGCCGTGCTTGATGGCGGTTTTCCCAAATGGCAGGCAGAGGGCCATCCGGTGGAAGATTTGCTGCCTATTCTGCGCGATCGCCATATGATGGCGCGGCGCCAAAACCATGTGGTCAAGGATGTCACGCAAGTTTTGGCGGCCTCAAAACTTAGAGAGTCTGAGATCGTGGATGCGCGCTCGCCAGGCCGGTTTCACGGCAAAGACTCTGAGCCCCGCCCCGGTTTGCGTGCCGGTCATATTCCAGGGTTAAAAAATGTGTTCTATAAAGATTTTCTGAGAGCAGATGATACGATGAAATCGCCGGATGAGATGCGTCAGATTTTTGTGGAAGCCGGTGTCGATTCAGACAAACCAATAATTACCAGCTGTGGTTCGGGCGTCACGGCCGCAATTCTCAGTTTAGGATTAACCCGTATGGGCAAAACAGACCGTTCCCTATATGACATCAGTTGGACAGAATGGGGCATGTTTCCAACTTTGCCCATAGCCACAAGAGAGACATAATGTTTCAAGACCTCGTAGAACAACCGGCAGATAAAATTCTGGCATTGGTGCAAGCGTATAAAGAAGATCCGCGCGATCAAAAAATTGATCTTGGGGTTGGTGTTTATAAAAATGCCGAGGGGATCACGCCGGTGATGCGGGCGGTTAAAACCGCAGAGCGTCAGCTTTGGCAGAAAGAAACAACGAAATCTTATGTTGGCCTTTTGGGGGATCCACGCTTTTCCGATGTGATGGTTGATTTGGTTCTGGGCGATGCGGTGCCAAGAGCCAGCGTGGCAGCGGCCGCAACCCCGGGGGGCACGGGCGCTGTAAGACAGGCTTTTGAACTGATCAAAATGGTGTGTCCGGAGGCGCGCATTTTTGTGTCAGACCCGACCTGGCCAAACCATTTGTCTATTCTAAAATTCCTTGGCATGCCGGTGGTGCCTTATCGGTATTTTGACGGCAAGACGCGCGGTGTCGATTTTGAGGCCATGCTGCAGGATCTTTCGGCGGCCAAACCGGGGGATGTGATTTTGCTGCATGGCTGTTGCCACAATCCGACAGGAGCAAATCTAAACGCGGTGCAATGGCAGGCGGTGATTGATCTGCTGCATAAAACTGGTGCCACGCCAATGGTAGATATCGCGTATCAAGGCTTTGGTGATGGTCTGGAAGAGGATGCCGCTGGCACGCGCTTTTTGGCGCAATCGGTGCCAGAAACGATCATTGCCGCCAGCTGCTCAAAAAACTTTGGGATTTATCGCGAGCGTACGGGCCTGTTGATGGTGGTTTCACAAGATCAAGCGGCTCGGGGGCTCAATCAGGGCACGCTCGCCTATTTGAATCGGCAAAATTTTTCATTCCCACCTGATCATGGCGCAAGGTTGGTGATCATGGTGCTCAGCGATCCTGATCTGCGCGCGGATTGGGCCGCCGAATTAGAAGAGGTGCGCTTGTCGATGTTGGGGCTGCGCAAATACTTATCCGAAGAGCTTCAGCGCCTGTCCAGATCTGATCGGTTTGGGTTTTTAGCCCAGCATCGTGGGATGTTTTCGCGTTTGGGAACCACCCCGGATAAAGTGGTTCGGCTGCGCGAGGAACATGCGATTTATATGGTGGGTGACAGCCGATTGAATATCGCTGGTCTCAATCAGAAAACCGTGCCGATCTTGGCCAAGGCGATCGTTGATTGTGGCATTTAATCGGCAGGCTTAAACGCTGAGCGTCGCCTGAATCGCGTTTTTCCGACGCGTATTTGGCGCTTTGCGCGGCTGCGTCCATAGCTGGCTCAAAGCGGTGTTGCGGGACTCGTGTTCTTGAAAACGCCTCTTGGGAGTGATAAACTCCGTCCTGCATGCCGGTAAGCTAAGCGGCGCCCAGTGCTGTGGTATACAAAACCTCTGGTCGATCCACCGCAGAGTCAATTATATCGGCTAACAATTGCATGGTCTAGTTGCTGGTAGACATTCCTCCATCCATGCGCAACACTGCTTTTGCGGCATCGCAGGGTCAATCTGCCTGCATCGCTTCTAGCAAATCCCGGGTTTGAAACCCAACGTTTTCTAGGGCGGCTTTGGCGAATTCTGCGGGGCCAGAATTGCGGCTTAACTCATAAATCGCACCGCGGCATTCGGCGTTCCAATAGGGCGCGCCAAGCCCTGTAAAAGCAAGGACCAAAACCAAATCTTGGCCGGGATCAGCCGCCTCTGCCAGAGTTTGCGTTTGCGAGGCATCGGTTATTATTTCAGGCCATCGCGCAGCCATTGCACCACGGCGCCGGTTATAAAAATGGATCCTTTAAGCGCATAAGTGGGTTTGTCGTTCAACTGATAGGCAATCGTGATTAGCAGACGGTTGCTGGATGTTATAGGCGTATCACCGGTGTTCAGCAGCGCAAAACATCCTGTGCCATAGGTTGATTTCAGCATCCCGGGCTGAAAGCATGCCTGCCCAACTGTGGCCGCTTGCTGATCGCCCGCCACGCCTAAAATGGGAATCCAAACAGATCCGGTGTAGTCTCGCCAAAACGATCGGCGCCGTTTAGCACCTCTGGCAACATCTGCACGGGAATATCCAAGAGGGCGCAAATCTCTGTGTTCCAAGCACTTTTATGGATATTATAGAGTATTCTGCGCGCAGCATTTGTGGCATCCGTCATATGGGCTGCGCCGCCCGTTAAGCGACAGATCAAATAGCTGTCAACCGTGCCAAACAACAAATCACCGGCCTTGGCTTTTGCGCCCTCAACATTTTCTAAAATCCATTTCAACTTGGTGCCCGAAAAATAAGGATCCAGCAGCAAGCCGGTTTGCGCGGTGACAAAGGCTTCAGATTTTCATCGCGCAACCCCGCGCAGAGCGTTGCGGTGCGCCAATCCTACCAGACGACGGCTTTGTGAATGGCCTCGCCGGTATGGCGATCTCAAACCACGGTGGTTTCACGTTGCTTCGTCATTCCAATAGCCGCGATATCGCGCGCATTAAGATCGGCATTTGACAGCGTGGCGCGGCAGATGCGCATTGTCATACCCCAGAGATCTTGCGGTGCGTGCTCTACCCAGCCACTTTGTGGAAAATGCTGCTTAAATTCTTCTTGTGCGTCAGAAATGGGCGTCATTGCCTGATCAAACACGATCGCCCTACTGGAGGTGGTGCCTTGATAATTGCCAATATATTACCTATGAAATCGGTTCTTTTGCTTAATTTAGCCGCTAATTTTGGCTGATTTGCACAGAAAGCCAACGGCTTTTATGGTAGTTTTTTACCATATTTGTAGGCGGTCTTCGTCTGGGCGGTGCGCGGCTGCCAACATCATGCCATTCAGACCGAAATTGGCGTTGCGGCTTTAGCTGCCATCATATCTCAGCATATGCGTTTCACCGCGCGCGCGGGCGAGTTGAATTTGCTTTTGACGCTCGCGAAAACGGTTTTTATCGGCCTCGCTGGTTTGAACTGAGCAGTGGTGGCAAGCGACCCCATGCTCATATTCTGGTAGCTTTCTATCGTCGGGCAAGATCGGCCGTCGGCAGGCATAGCACAGCTGATGGGGGCCCTCGGTCAGCCCGTGCTGCACCGATACGCGAGCGTCAAACACAAAGCAATCGCCCTGCCATTTGCTGTTTTCTTCGGGGATGTCTTCAAGATATTTCAGGATACCACCTTTGAGGTGATAGACATCCTCAACGCCTTGCCCGAGCAGGTAATTGGTTGATTTTTCGCAGCGGATACCGCCAGTGCAAAACATCGCAATGCGTTTGTTGTGAAACCGTTCTTTATTGGTTTCCCACCAGTTGGGTAAGTCGCGAAACGAGGGTGTTTGCGGATTAATGGCCCCTTCAAAGCTGCCAATCGCAACTTCATAATCATTGCGCGTATCAATCACCGCCACATCGGGGGCGCTGATCAATTCATTCCACTGCGCCGGATCTACGTAATGGCCAACCTGCGCCTGAGGGTTCACATTTGGCTGGCCCATGGTGACGATTTCTTTTTTGAGCTTTACCTTCATACGGGGAAAAGGCGGTAGAGTTGCGGTACTTTCCTTATGCTCTAAGGCAGCGCAACCGGGCAGCGCGCGCAAGGTTTTTAAGAGCGCTGCGATATTAGACGCGCTTCCGGCAACTGTGCCATTAATCCCTTCTGCGGCCAACAATAGCGAGCCAGTGATTTGTAGGGTTTCGCAGGCCGATTGCAGCGGCATGCGCAAGCTGGCCGGATCGTCAAATCGGGTAAAATAATAAAGGGCCGCAACAGTAAACATGGCCGTTGCCCTACGATAAAACACCGAGGCAGTGCAAGTATTTTGACATAGCGGACCTAACAGAGCGGACGCATCGTCTCCTCGTTAAGGGCTACCGGCCACCAGCGGTCGCCCGTATCCGGCGCCGCTATCAAGATTGATGCGATTGCCGAAATGCGCCGGGGCATTCAATGCCGTATGTCCATGCACCATCATAAAGGAATGGTGATTCTGGTAGCTTAAGAAGGGTCCGCGAATCCATAAAAGATCATCTTCAAGCTGCTTGGATAAGGGAATGTTTGGACGTATACCCGCATGCACAAAAAACCAATTGGCATGCTGATAGGCAAGTGGCAAAGCGCGCAAAAGCGCGATATGCGCTGGGGGAATTGTGTCAAACGCTTCGTGCTGCATTTCGTATAACCGCCGCCCTGGGCTTGCATCTATGCCATAAGAGCCGAGTGTTTTATTGCTGCCCAATCTGGGGTGAAGCCAAGAATGGTCAATTTGCAAATGTGGATCCTGTCGCAAAGGCGTTTGCATAAGCCAGTCGAACATGCGGGCATGATTGCCTTTAGAACTGTCCAATTGTGGCCCGCTGCCACCTCGTCCATGATCAACTCGATCACGCGGCGGCCTGTCTTGGCCGTGATCCACAAGATCCCCCACAAACACCGTTTTTGCCTTAGCGCTGCCGTCTTTTTCAATAAGCGACAATGCAGTTTCAAGCTGCGCCTGTCATATAGTGGATCAGCTTTGGGTAGCCTCAAAGCTCAGAGGTTTAATCTGCTGGAACAAACCGGTTTCTTTCAGCTGGTTGACCACGGGTGCGGGCACGCCGCTATCCACCGATAAAAGCGCAATGGCTTCACCCCCAGACGCAGCACGACCCAGTGTAAAGTTGGCAATATTCACCCCGTTGGTTCCCAAGGTCAGGCCCAAAGCCCCGATAATGCCAGGCACGTCCTTATTGGTGGTGTAGAGCATATTAGACGCAATCTCAGCATTAATATTGATGCCTTTGATTTGGATAAACCGTGGTTTCTTGTCACTGAAAACGGTGCCTGCAATTGAGCGCTCGCGCGTATCCGTTACCACGGTGACTTTGATATATCCCTCAAAAGCGCCTGATTTATCTTGATTGGTTGTGCTGATTTGTATGCCCCGTTCTTTGGCAATCACCGGCGCGCTAACCATATTCACATCGGGATTGACCTTTTTCATGATTCCAGAAACTGCTGCGCAATTTAACGCGTCTAGTTTCATTTTTGAGACAGAGCCGTTATAAAGAATATTTACTGCCTTGATCGGCTCATCTGTCAATTGGCCAATGAAATTACCAAGATGCCCAGCCAAAAGCAGCCAAGGCCCCATCACTTTGGCCTCTTCGGCGGTCACCGAGGGCATGTTGAGCGCGTTACTTACCGCGCCCCTTAAAAGGTAATCTGACATTTGCTCGGCCACTTGCAGCGCCACGTTTTCTTGCGCTTCGGTGGTGGCGGCGCCCAGATGCGGCGTACAAACCACATTTGGTAGATTAAAGAGCGGATTTTCAATTGCTGGCTCTGCCGCAAAAACATCAAAGGCGGCGCCTGCGATATGGCCTGATTGCAACAGCTCAGACAGTGCAGTTTCATCTACTAAACCGCCCCGGGCACAATTGACAACGCGCACGCCTTTTTTGGTTTTCAACAGGTTTTCACGGCTGAGAATATTGCGGGTTTGATCCGTCAGGGGCACGTGCAATGTAATAAAGTCAGACCGTACTAACAGCGCCTCTAGATCAACTTTTTCAACGCTCATTTTGTCGGCTTTTTCTTGGCCCAAATACGGATCATAAGCGATCACTTTCATCTTCAGGCCTAGCGCGCGATCGCAGACGATTCCCCCAATATTACCGGCACCAATCACGCCAAGCGTTTTGCCGGTTAATTCGACCCCCATAAATTTGGATTTTTCCCATTTTCCGGCCTGCGTCGAGGCATTGGCTTCGGGGATTTGTCGGGCGACAGCGAACATCATTGCCATCGCGTGTTCGGCGGTGGTGATCATATTGCCAAAGGGCGTATTCATCACGATTACACCTTTTTTGCTGGCCGCTTCTTTATCCACATTGTCAACGCCAATCCCGGCACGGCCAACCACTTTTAAGTTTTTGGCTGCCTTGATGATTTTTTCGGTGACTTTGGTGGCCGAACGGATGGCAAGCCCATCATATTGATCGATCACCGCAAGCAGGCGGTCTTTATCCTTGCCCAAATCGGGTTGAAAATCCACATCAATGCCATGGTCGCGGAAAATTTGAACGGCGGTTTCAGAGAGCTTGTCAGAAACAAGTACTTTAGGGGCCATTGTGGCAGTCCTTTATATAAAAAATTTTAACGGTAGCAGATCAGATCCTGCGCCAAAAAGAGGGTTTAAACCGGCTTATGTGGATTGCATGAGATCGGTGATTTCCATCTGGAAGGCCCAGTTTAACCAAGGCAGCATGGCCTCGATATCATTGGTTTCCACCGTCGCTCCGCACCATATGCGCAGCCCAGCAGGGGCATCGCGATAGGCGCCAATGTCAAAAGCGACCGCCTCATCCGTCAAGCGTTTGGCAATTGCTTTGGCAAAAGTGCTGCCATCTCGAATGCGCGCATCGGTGAATTTCAAACAGACAGAAGTGGTTGAGCGCGTGGATGGATTCTGCGCCAGAAAATCAATCCAATCGTGCTGCGCAACAAATTCAGAAATGGCATTTGCATTGTTATTTGAACGGGCGATCAACCCAGCCAATCCTCCAACCGAGCGCGCCCACTCCAACGTTACCAGATAATCCTCAACTGCCAACATGGAAGGTGTATTGATGGTTGCGCCGTTGAAAATTCCTTCAATCAGCTTGCCGGCCTTGGTCAGGCGAAAAATCTTTGGCAGCGGCCAAGGGGGCGTATAGCTTTCTAGGCGCGCCACCGCACGCGCGCTCAGGATCAACATGCCATGCGCGGCTTCCCCGCCCATTACTTTTTGCCAGCTAAAGGTTGTGACATCGAGCTTATCCCAAGGTAGATCCATGGCAAAAGCGGCTGAAGTGGCATCGCATAGGGTTAGACCCTCGCGCGTTGCCGGGATCATATCTCCATCGGGTAAACAGACGCCGGATGTGGTGCCATTCCAAGTAAAGCAAACGTCTTTGTCAAAATCGATTGCGCTGAAGTCAACGATATCGCCATAGTCGGCGATGCTCACGCGCGCATCTAGCTTCAGCTGTTTCACCGCATCGGTGACCCAGCCGGTACCAAAGCTTTCCCAAGCCAGCATTTCAACCGCGCGTTCGCCCAACAAAGACCACATTGCCATTTCGTAAGCGCCTGTATCCGAGGCCGGTACGATGCCAATGCGATGCTCATCTGGAATGCCAAGAATTTCGCGCGTGCCGTCAATTGCGGCTTTTAGCTTTGCCTTGCCAATCGCGGCGCGATGACTGCGTCCCAAAGACGCATCAGCTAGGTTTTTTAAATCAAATGTGGGGATTTTGGCGCAAGGGCCGGATGAAAAACACGGGTTCGCCGGCCGCGATACCGGTTGTTTAATAGCCATTAATGCTACCCTTTCAGATAATCGCCCCTCGTTGGGGAGGAGTGTCCCACTATCGTTTATATAACGTTAGCTAAGCGCTCACAAGGGCGAAAAGATATTTTTGCTGTCTCGTATCATATGCGGGGCGTGCATGCCGGGCGCAACAGCCACCCCGAATTCGTATCCTTTGGGGCGCGTGACAGCATGGTCGCAGGGTGACAAGCCGGTGCCGTTCGGGCATGAGGGGCGCAAAAAAGGAGAGCAAATGTTGATCTGTATTTTGATTGCCCCCCCCGGTGGCCTAAGCGTTGATACGGTTGGAAATTTATTCAGCGCCTGGGGCGGGCGAGAGCTTACTTGGCTGCACCCCCGCGAAGCGGCAGAATTTGAAATTGCTGCCATGCCTGAAAACCGGTGGCAGGTTTGGCAAGATCTTCAGGAGATGGGCGTTGACCTAGTTGTGCAATCAAAGGCGTGCCGGCGCAAGAAGCTGCTATTGGCCGATATGGATAGCACGATGATCCAGCAGGAATGCATTGATGAGCTGGCCGATTTGGCAGGTGTAGGCCCGCAGGTTAAAGGCATAACGGCAAAAGCGATGAATAGTGAGCTAGATTTTGAACAGGCGTTGCGCGCGCGCGTTGCGTTGCTCGAGGGACAGTCAGCATCTATCATTGATCAGGCACTTAAAACCCGTATTGGCTTTACAGCAGGTGGGGCTGAGTTGTTAGCCACGATGAAAGCCAATGGCGCCTATACAGCGCTGGTATCGGGTGGCTTTACCGCTTTTACGCAGCCGGTTGCGCAGCATTTGGGCTTTCATGAGCATCATGCCAACCAGCTTTTGGTGGATCACGGCGTGGTAACAGGACAGGTCAGCGATCCGATTTTAGGCGAGCAAGCCAAAGTTGAGGCATTGGAAGGTTTAACCGCGCAGCTCTCAATCACCGCGCAGGATGTTTTGGCGGTTGGCGATGGTGCCAATGATCTGGGAATGTTGAAGTGCGCTGGCAGCGGCGTAGCGCTTCATGCCAAGCCCAGCGTTGCCGCGCAATGCGATATACGAATCAATCACGGCGATCTGACGGCGCTGTTGTTTCTTCAGGGGTACCCGCGCAGCGCGTTTCGCATAGGCGTTTAACTTGCAGGTCTTTATTTTTGGGAATTTGATCCCATATCCCATCTCAGTGTCTAGCAAAAAATGGGGATGAGATGGCAGAGTATCAGCGCAATCCGGATGTGATCGCCGCTTTAAGTGAAGAGCAATATTGGGTCACGCAAGAAAATGGCACAGAGCGTCTGGGTACGGGCGCCTTATTGAACAACGAACAGCCCGGGCTTTATGTTGATATCGTCTCGGGTGAGCCGCTTTTTACCTCGGGTGCAAAATTTGATAGCGGCTGTGGTTGGCCCAGTTTCACAAAGCCGGTGGAAACCCAGCATGTGAAAGAATTGCGTGATAACAGCCTTGGCATGGTGCGTGTAGAAGTGCGCAGCTTGCACGGGGATAGCCATTTGGGCCATGTGTTTCCAGATGGGTCGCAAGCCCGTGGGGGGCTGCGCTATTGCATCAACTCCGCCGCGTTAAGGTTTATCCATCGTGATGATTTGGAGGCTGAGGGTTATGGTGCATATCGCGATCAAGTAGAGGATGTGGTATGAGCGCCCGGGCGGTTTTAGCAGGGGGATGTTTCTGGGGCATGCAAGATTTAATTCGTCGCCTGCCCTGTGTAATTTCGACCCGTTGCGGATATTCTGGTGGTGATGTGCCCAATGCCACCTATTACCATCATGGTACCCATGCCGAGGCGCTTGAAGTCATTTATGATTCGCAAGTGCTTAGTTTTAAACGGCTTTTGGAAGTGTTTTTTCAAATTCATGATCCAACAACCCTGAATCGGCAAGGGAATGATCGCGGGTTATCTTATCGGTCTGCCATTTATTATGTGGATGAGGCTCAAAAATTGGAATCGGAACGCATGATAGCCGCAATCAATACCAGCGGTATTTGGCCGGGCCCTGTGGTGACAGAGCTGGAACCGGTTGGTCCGTTCTGGGAGGCAGAACCAGAGCATCAGGATTACTTATTGCGCATTCCCAATGGCTATACATGTCATTTTCCTCGCGCCGATTGGGTCTTGTCAAACTCAGCGTAAAACCATAGAAAGGTTCGACTATGCATCGTGGGTAAAGAAGAAGGTGTGCCGTGTAACCTATCCAGGGTATCGAACTTAGACTTTATGTAGTGATACTGTTAATTATCATGCTTTCACCGGTGAAGGCGATATCGGCGAGTGTTGTTGCCAATCAACCGATGTTTTCCTGTTCTTTTTCTGCGCTTCCGGTGATCGTGGTTTGGTTGCTCTTGCGGGGCGATTATCCTTCGACTTGCGCGTGCGCTCGCGGATGGGGCGCTTTTAGCGCGGTGTTATTGGCACCATGGCAATGGTGGTGAATTTTGCAGCGGTTGGGTTTTTGCCATTGCCCGAAGTGACAGCAATTAGCTTTACAGCTCCCCTGCTTACCGTCCCACTGGCGGCGTTGTTGCTGGGCGAGACAGTGCGCATGTTTCGCCTTTGCACGGTGGCGCTGGGGTTGATAGGCGTTCTGGTCGTGATTGAGCCGCGTTTGACCGTCTTTTCCGGTGATCAAATTTAAGATCTGGACTGCCTACCGCGCAGGATGAGGAGAGTTTAGGGTATTATTAGGAGAATATCCCCTCAGCATACGTTTAGTAAAGATTCACTTTCCCATGCAATATTAGCATAAGGAATCATAGCCACTTTAGACTTAAGAAACTTCAAAAACTCAGATGGGTTTGTGCTTCATTTTGGTGGGCGGCCAAACGAGGTTTATACTTATACATTTGCAAATGCGCTTGTCGCATTCTCTGATACTTTTAGAGAATTGAATGGGCAAGTAAACACAAGTCAAAGCATAGAGCTTCGGTTAGAAGTTGTAGGACCGGGTAGCTTTCGTGGCAAAGTTAAGGGTGTGCCAAAAACTATTGCTGGTGCTCTAAGGTTTTCACGGGATATTGTGATTTTGTCTCTCCTTATAGCATTCATCTACGACCACTATATAAATGATGACACTTTTGAAATTGAAGTCAGTGACGACTATGTTGTCATAGTGTAGGGCGGGGACAGAACAATCATTCCTCGAGAGGCTTACGAGGCAAGCCAGAACCTGCCAGCGCCATCACGTATCCACGAGCAGATGAATCGTGCGATTGATGCGGTTGAAGAGGACCCTAGCGTTCAAAGCTTTGGCATAGCGATTAGGTTAGAAGACGACGAACCCGCAGTAGACCTGGGTGAAGCTGAGTGGGCAAATATTCGTAAAAATCGAAAAAGTGCCGTGGACGACCCCAAGCAACGGGTCGAGCAAGAGGAAGTCACTTTATCAATTCTCAAAGTTATTTTTTCAAAAAAGCGCCACAAGTGAGAGTTTGTTTGGCGTGGCGTAAAGGTGTCTGTATACATCGACGATTCAACCTTTCTTGCTGATTTAATGTCTGGCAATCAGAAAGTTGGAAATGGCGATGCGGTCAAAGCTGTGTTGGA
>JACLAD010001408.1_pt1 | contig 99552 bp, 97 predicted proteins | sample 8027901 | NCBI WGS metagenome assembly JACLAD01 (sample SAMN15725071, study PRJNA655200) | protist metagenome | isolation source: fluorescence activated cell sorting (FACS) single amplified genomes of... | place: Spain: Blaines Bay Microbial Observatory, Mediterranean Sea | collected 2016-07-05 | reverse complement strand
TGTCTACCTCCTAATATTCATCTTTATTCAGGCGAAAAGTCTATTAAACTAATTCCATTTCGCTGTTCCCTACAAACATTTGTAATTGATGTAAAAGAACATTTTAAAATTGAATGGGCGCTTCCCGAGGAACTGTTACAATTTGATTGGGCAGAAGCGGATGTCCCAATTGTTAAATATTATATTGAAAATTATCTATGAGTTTAGAAACAGGTCTCTACGAACATGAAAAGACAGAAAAAGAGCATTCTCCCACTACGATGTATGAGGATTATGCAGTAAATAAAACTAAGTTTCACTGGCAGAGCCAAAACAGCATCTCCCCAGATTCTCCTAAAGGGGAATCTTACATTAAGCACAAAGATCTTGGAAAGAAGATCTTGCTTTTTGTTCGAGAACAGAATGTAGATGAATATGGCTTCACAATGTCTTATACCTTTTTAGGAGAAACAGAATTCATAAAATCAAAGGGCGCTAAACCTATGAGTGTAGAATGGGGGCTTCATGAACCAATGCCGTCATATATTTTAAAGGAGAGTCAAAAATTAGCTGTTGGTTAAAAAGTTATGTCCGAAGATTTAATCATTAAATACTCAACACAATTTAAAAAATTGAGGTGCGCCTTTGTTAAAGGTATGGGGAAGGCTCCTCATAAGCCAATTTTATTACTTTCTATTATCCAGCTTATTGCCAAAGGAGCTATAAACTCAAATAGAATTTTTATAACTGCAGACTTACTTTTAAGCTTTAAGCAAAATTGGAATCAGCTAGTAGAAACAAATCATACTAGAAATTTTTCTCTTCCCTTCTTCCACCTGAGATCTGAACCTTTTTGGTATTTAGCAGCAAAACCTGGAAAAGAAATTGTTACTACCAGTTCAAAAAGCATCAAAAGCTTTAAGAATTTAAAAGAAACTATTGCTTTCGCAGAAATCGATCGTGATCTTTTTTTCCTTCTCCAGGAAATGCCAAATCAGCTGTGGTTTGAACAACTACTTTTAGAAAACTACTTCCCAAATTCAAAATTTGAATATTTTAGAACAGAAAGAAATTACGAGGAAGCAAGAATAGAAAATGAGATTTTGAACGAGCCCAAAGAAGTTTATCAAAGTCATATCCAAAAACTAAGAGAAACTTTAGAAGAAGATGAGTTTGAAGAAGAATTATTTGTTCGTGGAGGATTATTTAAAAAGACAATTCCTAAAATCTACAATTACTCCTGCTGTATTACGGGAATGAAAATTGAATCTTCTCATAACATTCAAATGATTGATGCCTGTCATATTTTTCCTTTTAGCCTTTCAGGAGATGACACTGTAACTAATGGAATAGCTCTTTCTCCTACACTACACCGAGCTTTCGACAGAGGATTAATTACGATTAATTCCGAGTTTGTAGTAAGAGTGTCTCCTACAATTAAAGAAAATGAATCTAATTTCCCGTTATCACAGTTCTCTGGACAACAAATCAGTTTACCTGAAACAGAAAAATATTTTCCTTCACAAGAATCACTCAACTGGCACAATAAAGAAATTTTTCTGCTTTAATGAATTCTTATCCTGCGTTAAATTCCTGTTATTTAAAAACCTTTTAACTGCTGTCCTGCTATAAAACCTTCATATTGAAAAAAAAGCAATAATAATTATGGATTTGAAAGATAAAGTAGCAGTAGTAACCGGCGCAAGTAGTGGAATTGGAAAAGCCATTGCCAAAAAGCTTTCGGCGGAAGGTTGTAAAGTGGCGCTTGCCAGCCGTAGTGTTGATAAACTGCAGGAAATAGGAAAAGAACTTAACACAGAAACCATGTCGGTACGTATGGATGTTACCGACACCGAAAGCGTAAAAGGTGCTTTTGAAGATATTTTCAGGGAAATGGGACAGATCGATATTCTTGTCAATTGTGCCGGAGTAATGCCGTTAACCTACCTTAAGAACCGCCACCTCGAAGAATGGCTGCAAACCATTGAGGTGAACGTGAAAGGTACATTGCGTTGTATTCACGAAGCCCTGCCGCCAATGAAAGTGAAGAAAAGCGGACATATAGTGAACATTGCTTCTGTCGACGGAAAAGAGATTTTTAAAGGTGGCGCTGTGTACGGTGCTTCCAAGGCAGCCATCATTGAACTTTCCAGAGCCATGCGGATGGAACTTTCTCCGGAATTCAACATTCGGGTTACTTCCATTGAACCCGGAACTGTAGCTACGAATCTGCGGGACGATATTACCGATTCCGAATTGCTCAAGGAGAAAGATTACAGCTATGAAGAGGAACCACACCTGGATCCTGAAAACATAGCAGACGCTGTTTTTTACGCCGTCTCACAGCCCGATAGCGTTAACGTCAACGAACTGCTGATCAAACCCACAGGAAAAGCTTAAATGGATGTGAGATCGCACGTTTGCCTTTGCGGCAAACGTGCTGTTAGATGTTAGATTTGAGATTTTAATGCTGAATGAAATTCAGCTTCTCATAAGAATTAGCCATGGATGCACAGATATGATTGTGTGTTCGTGGTTTTTTGTTGAAAGTCCTATTTGACTGGGGACGCATTTGCAATTCATGATGGTCCATGTCTTTTCTGATTTGTTCCTTTGGCTGAAAACCCGTGCAATTCAATTTTTGCGGTGGATGACGTTTTATTCTGTAGATTCTTTTGTGGAGTTAGGGTGTCAGACTGAGCAGGGCGCCGCCCGAAAAGTCGAAGTCCTTTTGAGATGGAGATACCATAGCACAAACAAACGGCGCCCTCTCCAAAGGAGAGGGCGGGGGAGAGGATGCGAATTCAAACTTCCCTGCGTTTGGGCTCAGGATGAGGATTCGTTTTAATGTGGTATATTCTTCAGGCTGAAAGCCTGAAATAACAGAGTCCGGGGCAACGTCCCTAATCTCACGTCTCAAATCTATCCAACCACCTCATAATGTATCGGTTTAAAACTCCCGCCGTTGCTGTCTTCGGCAGAGCAGGCGGTGAGGGCAACGATGAGGTCCATTTGGGCTTCAAAAATCACATAGTCCCCGGCTTTGCTCAGCGGCGGATCTACAGATAATTTCCCGTCCGGCTGAAACTGCACGTTCATAAAAATATTAAAAGCAGTAGGGACATCATCGGGTTCAATCCCGAAGGGCTTGAGGTTGTTATACAGGTTTTCAAAACAACTGGGGTGATAATCGGGGTTGTTGTACATGATCTGGAAAGTTTCAGGACTGCAGGGCGCCAGTAAAAAATCATTCCGGCCGTTGGTGTCCTCCAGGATATGCATCATTTTCCGGCTTCGGTTGCTCCAAAGAAAATTACCTTTGGTGATCAAAATGCTTTCTTCAAAATCGAGCGTTTTTCCCGAAGAGATCTTTTCCCGGGTATCTTCAGCATTAAAGAGCACCATATCGCTTACCTGCTCACCTTTCGGATCGATCACCTTCAGTTTCTGACCTTTTTGCAGCTTAAACGCAGCACCCGTTTGTTTTTCTATTTCCTGGATCATAAATGGTATTGTAGAATTTTTTCAGACGAAAATGCGTCCGATGAACGAAGTTAAAAAATAATGAAGTCTTTCCGGTTGAGATTGCGAAGCCTTCATGAATATTTAAAGGTGGATTGCCACGAATGCACGAATATTTTTATTCCGGGGTCTAATAAAAAGGCATTCTGCAGCAATTAGGGTTGAATTATACAGCCACAAACTGGAGGTTAATTCCTTTTATAGTTTTTGATTGAGAAATGGGCATTTCCAGGCTTCTTCTACCGCTCTTCCACTGTACTGCCGGGCTTCACTTTTCTCACCAAAATCTTCCAGCATAGGGTTGTTGCTACCCTGCAGCTCGAAATCCCGTTCCCGTATCTTGTTCCTCACATTGTCATAGGCACCCATTTCCCTGAGCTTTTCAAACTGCCAGTGCAGGTTGAAAACCAGCACAGGAAACGGACTCTGTCGCGCCATCCTGGAGCTGCCGGGATGCATACCCACCATATAAAAAGCCTGACCGGCAATACTGAAGCTAAAATTCTTACTTTCTTTATCGGGGTTCACTTCAGGATCCCAGTCGGCTTGGTCTGCCTCATGAATATACTGTAATTGCTGCCACAGTAGCTTTTCAAATTCCTTTTCAGAAAAGGTTTCGGAATTTTTGAAAGCTGCGACAAAAGTGAAAAAGTCATTCGAACTGAAATCGTAATTCCCCAGATAATTCTTTATGTCTTTCAGGATTTGTTGAGCAGAAGTTTCTGTGCCTAATTCCTCATACACATGAAAATCTACCTGTTTTTGGGTGAAAACGCTTTGCGCCATTACGCAAGGGTGGTCCTGCACCAAAATGAAATCTTCAAATTGAGATTCCATTTGCCGGTCTGGTTCCGAAGTAGAAACACCGGATTCTAAAATTGTTTTTGTAGCCATATATGTCTCCTTTGACATCTTTCTTCAAAAATATTGCCTTTTTGTACCGCCGAAAGGATGTTTAGGAAGAAATTAGTGATATTTTAAAGGCAAATTAACAACGTGAGGAGGAAGAAGGGTATTAAAGGGCTAAATATCAGGTTTTAGGTACGGTTTTTATTCTTTCTCTCTTATCTTTATAGAATGAACTAGAATACAGACTCATGAAAAAAGCAACTTTTTTACTGGCAATATGCTATATACTCTCTTTTTCGCTGCAGGCGCAGGAGAAAAATCCCCTACGGGTAACTATAGATAATGGTATTATTGAAGGTTTCCTAAATGCCGAATCGGGACTTCATCATTTCTTCGGAATTCCGTTTGCACAGCCTCCTGTGGGGGAACTTCGCTGGAAAGCGCCACAGCCGTTGAAAGACTGGAGCGGAATAAAGGAAACCAAAGAATTTGGACCGGCCCCCGTGCAGGCAAATGTGTTTGGAGATATGGAATTTCGTTCGAAGGAGCAGAGTGAAGATTGCCTTTACCTGAACGTATGGGCACCTTCGGGTGAAAATATCAGGGATTTGCCCGTGCTGGTTTATTTCTACGGCGGCGGATTTGTTGCCGGTGATGCTTCTGAGCCACGGTATGACGGCGCTGCCATGGCACAACGTGGAATGGTGGTGGTAACGACCAACTATCGGTTGAATATCTTCGGTTTTTTTGCTCACCCCGAACTTTCTGAAGAAGCTCCTTATAATGCCTCCGGAAATTACGGTTTGCTCGATCAACATGCCGCGTTGCAATGGGTGCAGAACAATATTGAAGCCTTTGGAGGAAATCCTGAAAAAGTAACCATTGCAGGGGAATCTGCCGGTTCAATTTCTGTGAGTGCACAAATGGCGTCGCCCCTTTCCAAAGACTTTATCGCAGGAGCGATAGGGGAGAGCGGTGCGGCGATTGAGCCTACCATGGCGCCCGTTTCCCTGGAGGAAGCAGAGCAAAACGGACTTGAATTTGCGGAAGCCGCGGGATATGATGCTGTAAAAGAACTGCGGGATCTGACGACCAGGGAAATTTTTGATATCTACACGAAATCCCAACGCTTCGGATTCCCCAGCGTGATTGACGGTTACTTTTTTCCGAAGTCACTTCCGGAAATATACCGTGCAGGAGAGCAGGCACAGGTACCGTTATTGCTGGGCTGGAATTCGGCTGAAATTCCCGGAATGGCCTTTACGCAAGGCCCATATTCCGAAGACAATTATATAGAAAAAGTAAAGGAAGCTTATCCTGATGATAATGAGCTTGTGCTGCAGCTGTATCCTTCGGGTTCTGAAAAGGAGATAGAACTTTCGGCTACGGCCCTGGCATCAGACAGGTTTATTGCCTACAGTACCTGGAAGTGGTTTGACCTGCACCGCAAGAACAGCGAGCAGCCGGTATACCGGTATTTGTACAGCAAGATCCGCCCGCCGTTAAAAGATGAAAATCTTGTTTCCGGACTTGCCGGTGGAACCGAGGAAAAGACAGAAGAAGCACCGCCTCAAAGGGAGCCGGTAGGTGCACCTCATGCTGCTGAAATCGAATATTTCCTCGGAAACTTAGCCAGGAATCAGAATTATTCCTGGACCAAAGACGATTACAAAGTTTCGGAAACTATCCAGCAATACCTCGCCAATTTCATAAAATCCGGAAACCCCAACGGAGAAAATCTTCCCGAATGGCCTTCCGCAAAAGCCTCCGATAAAAATCCGCCGGTATTGATCCTGGATGTGGAATCCAGAGTCGAAAAAGCTGCGAATGAAGAGCGCTATTTGTTTCTGGACAGGTCTTATGGGAATGATGAGTGATGGCTTGTCTTTATAGAGAATTTACAGCTTTATTGTGAAACCCTTTCAGGATGAAAAACCGCCGAAAGGGTTGATTGTAAGTCAGTTCGGATTTAAGAAACATTATCCATAGCATCTCCGGATGGGTTATGGATATAGAGCGTTAAAAAACTGTTATTTGGAAACTTCTTAACGCCTGTTGATCTATAGTTTAGCGATCTTACAACTACTAAAAACAAAAAAAATCAAATTATGAGTGTGAAGAGTAAAGCAAAGGATGCCGCGAAGAAAGGTGCTAAATTATGGGTTGCCAAAAAAGGATTCCAATGGACCGGAAGTCTTTTAAAATGGGGTGCTCTAGCGGGAGTAGGATACCTGGGATTTAAACTGGCGAAAAAGACGATGGACAATTCGGAAAAAGGAGTGCATTAATATAAATATTTAAAACCTGGTTACGGAAGGTTTTAGAAGTCCTTCTGCAAAAGGGTTGACTCAATAAACGCTATGAAAGAGATCCTGAAGCCTGCTGTAAAGCTATGGGGTAATACCAGTACCTCTAATAATAATCACATTTTGATTAAAAATAGAGGGAAAACTACCATTGGTTTTGGAATAGGTTTCTGGATCACTTATTTATTATTCAAAAGTTTAGATAACCAATCTTAGCTAAGGCTCGTTAAGCTTCGGATAATTTCATAATTCTGTTCCGGTTTTTCAGTAGTTTCAGTGTCTTATCCCCTACAATAGCCCTGTAATATTAAATTACCGGAACATATTTTTTCCTCCTGTTATAGTCTTAGCTACCTATTCCGCATTTTTACTACCGACTTTCCGAAAATTACATATCTTTAAAAGATCAATAAAAATATGTAATGAAAACTACTGTAATTTCTTTTTTGCTTTTTGTTTGCGGAAGCACCTGTATTGCGCAGGATTATTCGCCTGTAAAAGATGATTTCGCCCATACGTTCTCCATTGTGGCTCGCGATTCCATTACGGGTGAAATGGCTGTGGGAGTTCAAAGCCACTGGTTTTCTGTGGGTTCCTCGGTGTCCTGGGGAAAAGCCGGAGTGGGGGTAGTCGCTACCCAGTCTTTTATCAATCCGGCCTACGGTCCACAGGGACTCGAATTGATGGCAGAAGGCAGGAGTGCGACTGCAGCACTGGAAGAACTGGTGGCGAAGGATGAAGGAAAAGCATTCCGGCAGGTGGCATTTTTAGATGCTTCGGGAGAGGCAGCTGCATTCACGGGAGAAAAATGTGTGGAAGCTGCATCCCACAGAGTGGGCAGTAATTTTTCTGTACAGGCGAATATGATGCTGAACGATGAGGTGGTCCCGGCAATGGAAAAAGCTTTTAAAGAACACCATGATCTGCCGCTGGCAGAAAGGGTGGTGAAAGTGTTGCAGGCAGCACAATCAGCCGGAGGTGATATCCGCGGAAAACAATCTGCTGCATTGATTGTGGTTGGCGCCGAAAAAGTTGAGAATCCGTGGGAAGAGAAAAAGATAGACCTTCGGGTGGACGATCACGAAGAACCTCTGGTGGAGCTGGAAAGATTACTCACGGTGGCCAGGGCTTATGAATATATGAATCGCGGAGATCTCGCCATGGAAGCCGGAGATGTACAGGAAGCAATGAAACAGTACGGGGAGGCTCAGAAACGTTTTCCCGATAATCTGGAAATGAGATACTGGACTGCAATTGCCCCTGGCTAATGATGGCAGACTTGAAGAAGCACTGCCTTTATTTCGTTCCATTTTTGAAGAAGATGAAAACTGGAGGACCATGACGAAAAGACTTCCAGCTTCAGGACTACTCACTGTTTCACAGGAAGAACTGGAGAAGATTACCGAACAATAAATTGAATAAAACATTCTATTACCATGAAATATTTTTCTGTTTTATTACTGCTGTTTTTTTGTGTCACATTCTCTTCCGAAGTAAAAGCACAGACTCCCGAACGTGACTTCTATGAGTTAAGGTTGTACCACATAGAAAAAGATGAACAGGAAAACCAGCTGGATAAATATTTAGAAACAGCACTTCTTCCTGCACTTCAGAAATTTGGTGTGGAACGAACGGGCGTTTTTAAACCTGTTGAGGGCGATTCTGCATATGGAAAAGCAGTCTATGTTTTCATTCCTTATACTTCGGCAGAAGAATATTTAAATGTTTCACGGGATTTACAGAGTGACGAAACTTATATAACGGCTGCTGAAGATTTTTTAGGTTCAGCTCATGATAATCCGCCTTATAAAAGGATGGAAACAATGCTGCTGAAGGCTTTTGAGGGAATGCCTCAATACCGGCAAACCACCCTGCAGAAGGATGTTTCAGAAAAGATTTATGAATTGAGAAGCTATGAAAGCGCTACTGAAAATCTCTTCAGAAATAAAGTGGAAATGTTCAATGAAGGGGAAGTGGAAATTTTTGAGAGACTTGGATTTAACCCAATTTTCTTCGGAGAAGTAGTTGCCGGTCCTAAAATGCCAAACCTCATGTATATGACCTCTCATGCCAATCGTGAAGCGATGCAGAAAAACTGGGGAAATTTCGGAAAAGATGAAAAATGGGGTGAAATGAGCGGGATGGAAATATACCAAAACAACGTTTCACACATAGATGTTGTACTGCTGCATGCGACAGAATATTCAGGAATATAAGTGTGTATGGTAAAAATGATTACCTGTTGCGGTTTATTCGTGATGAGTTATTGCTGAAATTTCAGCTTGCCGATTTTTGATGCGCAGGGGAAAGCAGGTTGCTTTTTTCCATATAATCTTCGGAAATGTTTTTGACTTTTACTTTTTGGGAAGAAATGCTCTTTCGGTAAAGTTCTTCTGCTTTTTTGATCTTTTTTTCATGATACGCATTGCTGCGAACAATCTTTATGAGATAACAGCCTGAAAAAAGGATTAACCCCAGAATAAGCAGGCAGAGAGCGTAAACGGCAATATCAGATAATAAAAAGGTCAAAAATACTTCTATGGTTAAAAGAGGGTTTTTGTAACATTACTAGAAAAGTGTAACAGGTTTTTCAATATTACAATTTTTGCATCCTCACAAACATAGAATAAATAAGTAGGAATTATCGATAAATAAAAGTTAATACTTACAACCTTCTATTTTTTCTTTTTTAAAATATAAATGTTTAGTATACAGTTGGTTGTTGTTTATTTTTGCAGAGATGACTAAAATTACTTTTTATCAAAGGATCACCGTCAATAATTTGGACGACTTATTATGCGTTTAGTCGATGTTTTTAGGATGAATTGTGCGAAATAAAGTTGCTTTTCTTCAGCATAAAATGCTCTTATAATAAGGTGGAGAACTAATTTTTAGAAAATTTAAGGAAAGCGGCTGTAAAGCTTTTATGAAGCGGTAATAATCTGTAATTTTATGGAAAAGCGAAAAAATGAAATATAGAAAACTAGGAAAAACAGGATTAGAAATTTCAGAAATATCCCTCGGAACATGGCAGGTGGGAGGAAAATGGGGATCTGGTTTTGATGATGCCACTGCAGATAAAATTATCAATACGGCCATTGATAACGGGGTGAATTTCATTGATACAGCCGATGTTTATGAAGATGGGTTGAGTGAAAAAGCTGTAGGTAGAGTGGTTCGCTCAAGATCTGAAAAGGTGTATGTGGCTACCAAATGCGGCCGGCAAATCAATCCGCATGTGAATGAAGGATACCAACCGGAAGTGCTTACCAAATATGTGGAAGACAGTCTTAAAAGAACCGGACTTGAAACCCTGGATCTGGTTCAGTTGCACTGTCCGCCTACAGATGTGTATTACCGTCCCGAGATCTTTGAAACTTTTGAGCGTTTAAAGGAACAGGGGAAGGTTCAGAATTTGGGCGTGAGTGTTGAAAAGGTTGAAGAGGCAATCAAAGCAATGGAATTTTCTAATGTGGCTACGGTGCAGATCATTTTTAATCTTTTCCGGCAGCGTCCTTCAGAATTGTTTTTTGACAAGGTACGGGAAAAGAATGTAGGGGTCATTGCCCGGGTACCGCTAGCCAGCGGATTGCTTACTGGAAAATTTGATAAAAATACCTCCTTTAATGAGGAAGACCACCGGAACTTTAATCGTAACGGAGAGGCTTTTGATAAAGGAGAAACCTTTGCCGGAGTAAATTTTGAGAAAGGATTAAAGGCAGTAGATGCTTTAAAAGAATTATTTCCGGAGCGCGAAAACCTTGCGCCTGTAGCACTTCAGTGGATCCTGCAATTTAAGGAGGTAAGTTGTATTATTCCCGGCGCTTCAAAAAAGGAACATTTGCTCAGTAATTTATCTGTATACGACCTGCCGCCTCTGGATGACCAGAAGGTTAAGCAAATGAATGAGATTTATGAGGAATTTATAAAGCCGGAAGTACATCAACGTTGGTAAATAAACCTTCCATGGAGGGTTGGAGAAGGGGAATTATAAATTTCGCTTCCTCCCAAACTATAAATGCTTAACACCTGAACCTGATGCACAGAAAGCCGATGCGGAAGGTTCAGGTGTATATTTTTTGTGCAGATCTCACAACTGCTTTTCTTATAATTATTGGAGTTCTAAATTAACCTGCCATCTTTTTACGGAATTTTTTTCTTCGGAACGAGTCATTTAAATAATTGGTTTATATTTGGTTACAGCTATAGCTGTGAAAATCAATTTAATGCCCAGACCTGAAAAAGATCTTTTTACATGAAAAAAAATCTGTTCGCCTTATTAATGTTGTTTCTGTTGCAGTCTTGCTGGTATATTGGAGCCGAAGATGATTTCGTGAGAATGGATGCCTATAAACCCATTACCCAGCCAAGAGCTGAATTTGAAAAGACGATGGAGCTTACTGCAGAACGCCAGGTGGTGAATTCAGGAAAGATTTATATTAAAAATGAGCTCATTTATCTGAATGAAAAAGGAGAGGGATTTCATATTATCGATAATTCTGATCCTGAAAACCCAAAGCCGCTGGCTTTTCTTCGAATTCCGTTATCCACAGATCTTGCCATTCGGGGTAACACGATCTACGTACATCATGCTGTTGATCTAGTGGCTTTCAACTATTCGATGGTCAACAATTCCCTAAATATTTTACATAGAGAAAGGAATGTGTTTCCGGCACTTCTTTCTCCAGAAGGTTGGAATGCTGATTATTATGAGGTCCCCGAAGATCATATTGTAATAGGCTACGAAGAGGTAAATTAAGATCATGAGAAAACTATTCATCATATTTGTGGCTGTTGTTTTTACAGCCTGTAGTAGCGATACAGATTCTGCCAGCCCTGCTTCCGGAGATGGAACAGGTGGTTCTCTTGCGCGGTTTGCACTGGTAGGAGATTATTTATATACCGTAGATGACCAGTCCCTGCGGATTTTTGATATTGTGGATCCCAATCTTCCGAAGTTTGTAGGTGATAAGTACATAGGATTTGACATTGAAACGCTGTATTCTCTGGACGAGTATCTGTTTGTGGGCAGTAGGCTCGGGATGTTTATCTTTGATATTTCAGATCCAAAATTCCCTCTTCAGCTTTCGGCAGTGCAGCATGTGCGTAGCTGTGATCCCGTGGTATCTTCCGGAGATTACACGTATGTAACCTTACATACTAATGCTTCCTGTGAAGGTACTGTGAATCAGCTGGAGGTATATGATACCAAAGACCTTCTAAGACCGGAATTGCTGGTGACAGTGACGCTCGACCGTCCCATTGGACTGGGGCTCTATCAAAATTACCTGTTGGTGACCGACAAAAATGTAGTACGGATTTTTGATGTTACAGACCCTGCTAATCCAGACCTTGTCGGCGGAATTGAAGAAGATGCCTTTGATCTTATCATCATGGAGAATGATCTGTTTCTAATCGGGGATCAATCGCTTAGTCAGTACAAACTAAATCCTGCCGATATTGCAGATGTTACTTTTAAAAGCACCATCGATTTTTATTGAGCTGAAAGATGTTAAAAAAAGAGACTGTCTAAAATGCTTTTAATCGGTCATTCTGATTTACTTCAAGATCATATTGTGCTGATTTATAGTAATCAATATACCTGAAACTCCCGGCGATGCGGGACAGGTGGACGTAAATTAAGCTTTTTAGACGGTCTCCTGTCATTAGGAATACAATTAATGTTTAATTGTCGTCACCAATCTTTTCAATTTCCTCATTGATTTCTTTATTTACTTCTGCGTCTACTTTCTTTGCAGATCGCTCCAGTATTCCTTCTTGTTCTTCTGTCTCTGTTTGTGTTTCTTTTTCTACATGAACTTCTTTGATGACCGTTTCTTTTTCGGTATCTCTACAAGAGGTGAAAAGAATAAATGCAAACGCAGTCAGGGCAATAAATTTTATTGGTCTCATATTATAATGTTGGGGTTTAGCCGGTGAAGGTATGCTAAAAAGTAGTGCCTTTATGATAATAAAGTTAAAACAGCCTAAATTATTAAATTAAAGGCTTCTAAGCATTAAAGAGATATACGGGGTGGAAAAGAAAACATGAGTTTTTGATGTGTGAAGCGTAAGTATAAAAAAACCGGAGCCCCCTACTTCTCCGGTTTTTTAGTGTCCTTGATTAAATGAATTAATCAATTTCCTGAAGTAAATGTAGCTGAAGAAAACGAATCCTGCAATACCTATTTATGGGTATATGATGCGAAATTCTTCAGAATTGTAAAATTTAACCTTCTCTTAAAACTGAAAACTTTCCTTTTGATAAGAAATCACCTCTCAGAGTTGACTCTTAAAGGTTCTGCAGTAAATAGAAAATACAATCTTCTGAAACAAGTCTTATGGTTACTTAACCTTAATTTAATAATTTAACAAAAAATAATTATAAAGAGATGTAGGTTAATTCATTAATTATTAACATCTTGCAATTGTATTTCTGGCTCAAAAAAGTTCCCCCTAACTTTCTTTTGTGACAGGTTAAACTTAAAAAAGATGAATAGGGATCTACAAAAAATTACTGTTGCGAAAAAGGAAATTTCGCTTCTTCAAATCGCCAGAGAATTATTTTTAATCATTTTTTCCGGCTTCTTTATTGGATTTCTAATCTGGCTGGAAGTGGAATTTGGTGTGGCGGAATTGCTTCTAAACTGGTGGTCGTAAATAGCAGCTTATGGAGTCTATTTTTTGAAGTTTGAAGGCCTGATGAATACAGTCTCTGTGCAGTTGTAACAATGATAGTAGATTTTCTTTGGCCACTTCTATTTCTCCGGAATAATGGAAATGCTACTCTTGCCGGAATTTCACATACAAAAAACGCCCTCGAAGGGCGTTTTTTTAAATTGTTTGGGTTTTATTCACCCTGACCATATTTAATCTATTCTATTCAGTAATATTAATAGGAGTGACAACAACATCACCGTCTACTACAACTGGTAAGTCCAGACCATTCGTGCCATTGAATTCATACATTTCAGCAACTCCAGAGTCGTTATGAAGCATTACCCAAACAGTATCGTCAACATTTACGCTTGCAGATTCCTGAAAAGTTACCATCACATTTTCGGTGGTACCGGCTTCTAAATACATAGGTTCAGAAATAATTTCCGGAACCATTGGTCCATCCCCGGCTTCATTGGAAGCATGTACTACAACCCATCCTGATTCAGATAGAGTAACAGAACCAACAGAAATTTGATTGTCAACCACAGCCTGGTCATCTACGGTCAGTAACCCGGTGATGGCTACCATTGTAACATCAGTAATTTCTAAAGGTTTTACAACCACATTTCCTTCTTCATCTGTAATTGGCAAATCAAAACCATTATTACCGTCAAATTCATATTCTTCTTCGGTACCTGTATCGGTATGTAGCATTACCCATACTGTATCTCCTGTAGTTATATTGGCATCACTTTTTACCGGCACTTCAACACTGGTGTAATCACCAGCTTCCAGATATACAGGTTCAGAAATGATTTCGGGCACCATTGGTCCGTCTCCTGCTTCATTTGAAGCATGAATTACTACATAACCTCCGCGATCCAGATTAATAGAAGCAACATTGACGATGTTGTTTCTCAAAACCTGGTCTTCTACTGTAAGGGATCCCATAGGAGCCACGCTTACCTCAAAAGATTTCGCAATAATGTTTCCGTTTTCATCCATTATTGGAGCATCAAGACCATTTGTTCCGTTGAACTCATAAGTACCCATTGCACCATCATCTGTATGTAGCATAGCCCACAGAGTTTCATCATCTTCGATTTCTTCCCCTTCTTTAAGTTCCACCATTACATCCATGGCGTCTCCGGCTTCTACCATTTTGGGAACAGAAATAATTTCAGGCACCATAGGTCCCCCGTTTCCATTGTCCCGGTGAATTACCACCCATCCAGGTTCACTCATGGTGACATTGCTAATGGAGAGCATGTTATTTTCAAGCATTTGATCTTCCACCACGAGACTACCCGTAGGTTCAATGATAGGATCTATATCGTCGTCGTCATCGCTGCAGGAGGTGAATCCTAGTGCAAGAATGGATAGAAGAATAAATAAGTAATTTGTTCTTAATTTCATAAAAATTTAGTTTTTGTGTTGATTGCCAAAAATAAGATTTAGCATTGCCTTTTGGCGTTAAGACTCTATTAATATAAAATTTAAGGTCATTATTTAATAATGTTTTAATATAATAGTACTTTTTGTGAGGAAAATTTAAGAAGAAAGAAATTACTTTGTCGGGTAAAAAAAGCGGTTTATCCAATTGTCTACTTATCCAAAGTAGGAAATTTAAGGCATAAAAGAGGTTGTCTAAGAAGGGTTAGAATCGTGATTCTGAATTTAATTCAGAATCTAATTTTTTAATTTCGAGAATATATCGGAACCTGAAACAAGTTCAGTTTGATATAAAAATCACCTTTTTAGATAGACTCTTCTGTTGGTGCGGGCGGGGAGACTCCCATTGATTTCGATGAGGACGGGCTTCACGTTGATTCCTCCTCCGGAGGGGTGCCTGAAAGGCGGGGTGGAAAATTCTGCTTAAACACAACAATCAGGCTTGATCCCCCTTCTGCTGTTGTAAAATTAAAATTTATCCATAAAAAAAGCTCTTCATTTCTGAAGAGCTTTCGCTTACTGTGCGGGCGGAGAGACTCGAACTCTCACACCGCGAGGCACTAGATCCTAAGTTCCTATTTGTACATATTCAAATAACATCAAAATAGCTTAAATATCTGTAAAACAAAGTTTTGTAATTTTGTTTGATTGCATTTAATATTAGTTAATATCATAAAAAGTGTTACCCATGTGTTACCCAGAATATTCTAATTGTGTAAATTAGAGAAAGAAATAATGTCATGGCAAAGTTAAAAGTGGTACTTCATCAGAAGGTAGATAAAAATGGGGAAAAGCAATTCAGGTTAGCACTGAGAGTTACAGCCTATAGGAAAAGAAGTTATTTTTATTTGGGCTATAACATACATCCTGAAGATTGGAATGAAGAAGGAGAGAAAGTAAGGAAAACACATCCAAAACATCAACATTTGAATCGGCTTATCCGAAAAAAGTATGACCAAATAGATGACATTATTTTTGAAGCTGCCAACAAGAATCAAAAATTGACAGCAAAACAAATTTTAGATCATTTGCGTGACAATAGTGATAACAATACCTTTTTTGCACTGGCCGAAGAACATATAGAAGATTTGAAAAAGGCTGAAAAACTAAACAGGGCAATTTCAGATAGAAGCAAAATAAACAGAATAAAAGAATTTGCTAAGAAGAAGGATCTAAATTTTCAGGAAGTGGATGAACTTTTCTTGAGAAGGTTAAAAACTCATCTTTTGACAAAAAGAAAGGTTTCAGAACGAACTGTAATGAATCTTTTTGTTCTGGTGAGATTGCTATTCAACGAAGCCATACGTAGAGGCTTAATTGAATATACCCTCTATCCGTTTGGTAGAGGTAAAATAAAGATTAAATACCCACCCACTCTCAAGATAGGATTGAATGAAGAAGAAATTCTAAGAATAGAGGAACTTGATTTAGAACAAGGGACACAAATTTGGCACAGCCGGAATATTTTCTTGTTCTCCTTTTATTTGGCAGGTATGAGAATCTCTGATGTTCTAAACCTACGCTGGAATAGTATTATTGATGATAGGCTTTTTTACAGAATGGGTAAGAATAAGAAAGTAGATTCCATTAAAATTCCTGATAAGGCTTTTGAAATATTAGAAAATTACAGAAATCAACAACGATATGCTACAGATCTTATCTTTCCTGACCTAAAAGAAGTAAAGAGAACGAATTTAAAAATGGAGTATAATTCCACTAAGAGTTCCATAAAAAGAATAAACAAATATTTGGGCCAGATAGCAACGGAAGCAGAAATAGATAAAAAAATAACTAGCCATATCGCCAGGCACTCATTTGGAAACATAGCCGGTGATAAAGTATCGCCCCAAATGCTACAGAAGTTGTATCGGCACAGTAATTTATCTACTACAATCGGTTATCAGGGTAATTTCATTCACGCCTCCTCAGATAACGCATTAAATGAAATTTTGAAATTCTCTACTGGTAAAAGATTAAGTGATAGAAGTAAATAATACTTCCCAATTCATTTTTAGAAACGGAATAGTTCAAAATATCTTAATTACTTCTTCCTGCTTCTAAACTGGTCAAGAATAAAAAACTTGAATTACACCCGGACTAACCTCATTAGGGGCTCGAAGGAATAAAGAGCTGGACGACGACCAGAAGACTCTTCCTTTGTTATAATTATTCCATTTTCCAATAGCAGCCTTGTGAAACGGGCCGCTGTAGGTCCTGGAATTCCGCTATTAGATGTGAATTTATTATTACGAAATACCGGGTTTGTAAATACATAATCAAGTGCATTAACACTCCATTTGGAGGATAGAATTTCCGAAAACCTTCCCTTCATTTCTTCATACAACTCTTTAATTTGTTCAGCTATTTCAAGATTTCTCATAGCCTGAATTTCCACGGCCTTTAAAAAAAATCCACACCACCTTTCCCAGTCACCAGTTTCAGAAACATTCCGCATTGTATCAATATATAGATCTTTATTCTCCTCTAAATATCCACTGATATAAAAATGTGGAGCGGAAATTACCCCTGAAGACCAGAGAAGAAGTGTTATTAGCATCCTTCCAATTCTTCCGTTCCCATCTTGGAAGGGGTGTAAAGCTTCAAATTCTAAATGCATTATTGCTGTTTTAATTAGAATTGGATGATCACTCTCCTCAATATAATTGAAGAGTAGGTCGAGACCATCATCTAATTTTTCCGGACTAATGGGTACGAACAGTATGTTCTTTTTAAATTTATCAGCCAAATAATTTTGCTCATTCTTAAACTGTCCTGGGGATTTCAGAGCGCCACGTCCGTAAGATAAAAGTTGCTGATGAATTGTCCTTATCATTGATTTAGAGAACTTGTACCCATCTTGCATAGCTTTTTGAGCATTGATTAGGGCTCTTTGATATAGAATTGTCTCAAAAACTTCTGAACGTGTATACTGATTTTGAGAAGACCTTTCGTTTTCATCTGCTTCGAACTTCAATATTTCATCCATTGTGCTGACTGTCCCTTCCATTCTAGATGAAATTACTGCTTCTTGATTTCTTAAAGGAGCTAAAAGTATCTCACTATTATGAATAGTTTTAAGCATTTGATCATACCTGGCAATTGCGTCAGTTGCCTGAATTAATTCTTTTATAAACCTGTTATAATTCAAATTTTTCGGAGGAAATTTGTCGTAATGGTAACTTACTGAAGAATTTAAATTAAAATCCATGAGATTGAGGTTCTATAAATTTAACAAGAACAAATATACTATTTAATTAATTTGTCTATCATATTTTTAAAAGAATGATAGACAAAGTTGTTTGAAATAAATATATATTGGTCAAAAGTAATTGATTATCATATTTGCTAAATTTTGATAGGCAAAGATGTTTGAGATAAATGAATTTATAACAAACTTATTTGAATATCATTTTCACGTATTTTCTATAATCAAAAATTTAAAAAGGCCAAGAAGCTATTCAGTACTATGCGTTGATCCTTAATGAGAAGTTAAGTGAGATAGAGAATTATTTAAAGGAAAGAATTTCTATAGCTGAAAAAATGAGATCACGGAAATTAAGGTCTATCAATACGGGTAAACCTATCCTTTCTTTTCGTTATCTTTAATTAGTTAACGGTAAGAAAGATAGGATGTTTTTGGAGCGTATAGCGGTTTTTACTCTTCAGTTGAGGGCAAAGCTTCTCACCTCATATAACTATCTCCTGCGGGAAACAGATTCGCAACTGGGCCAAATCTTCTTCACTTGCTGCCTTATCTTCCTGACGTGGCTCCTGCTTTATACCTGGACCACTGCTTATGCCCTGTGGTTTAAAATCAGTTTTACTATTGTTTATCTGGTATCCAGTCTACTCTGCATTACGGCTATTTATTTCATTGTTAAACGAAAAAGGATTAGGACAAGCTCCAAAACCCTGGAGGTTTATACTTTAAATGATGATTCGCTGTGTACAATTCAGCAGTCAAACCTTAAGGCCATTGCGCTAACCAATGTTCAGGCGGATGCTGTTTTCAAAGCTTTCTCAGTGAAATACCTGAATGGAACTTATCAAAGTTTTCAATCATTGATTCATTTAAAACCAGTTTCATCAAGAAACCGCCTGGTATGGAAAGATCTTTCCCCAAAAAGAGCCAAACAGGTAAACCGTCAAACTTTACTGGAGTTTTTAAGTCAGCTGATGATCGGGTTTGAAAACCTGGAGAATAACCAGATAAAAGAACTGGCAGACCATTATTTCATCCTCAAAAATCCAGAAGGCACCACCCAAAACTTATCTACCAAAAACATCTCTGACTGGCGCATCAACAAAGCCGCTTACCTAAAGGAGATCTCGAGGATCTTTCAACAGCATTTATAAAGTAATTACGATTAGATTACCTGTTACCATATTGATTAACAGGGATTTTAGTTAGTCATTTGTTTCTATAAACCAAAAGCCAATCAAAAGTTGATGGCTTTATAAAACATAGAAATCATGGATGATTTAAAATTAGAAAATCGATTGATGCGGATTGAACAACTACTTGCAGCAAACAAGGAAGTACTAACATTAGAGGAAGCTTGTGACTATACAGGGATTTCCCAGAGCTACATCTACAAGCTTACCGCTGCAGAAAGAATCCCCCATTCCAAACCTCTGGGGAAAAAGATCTATTTCGAAAGGAAGAAACTGAATGCCTGGTTATTGCAAAACGCAAAACCTTAGTGCTATGAACGGCTATGAATTTTCAAGGTTATGGTTTGATTTCAGCTTTGTCAACCCCGGCAAAGTGAAGCCGGTACATACTGCTGTTTATTTTTTTGCCATAGAACGCTGCAATAGGCTCGGATGGAAGGAGGAATTTAGTTTTCCAACCGATCTGGCAATGGAAGCTTTGGGGATAAAAAATTACAAAACCTATATCGGGGCACTACAAGACCTGGAAGAATGGGGGTTTATAAAGTGGATCCAAAAGAGCAGGAACCAGTACACTGCCAATGTCATTGCTTTGGTAAAAAACACCGAAGCACCACCCAAAGCATTGGACAAAGCAATGTCTAACCACTGTCCAAAGCAAGTCCGGAGCATTGCGAGTATAGATAAACAATTAAACTATAAACAAATAAACCATAAACTATTAAACCAGGATTCTTTCTTAAAAAAGCCATTGCTAAAAACAAAAAGATCTGAAATCCCAAAAGACCAACTGGGCAGTTATGATTGGGCTTTTAAATTTCAGGAATTATTTCTGAAAAATTTGAAAAACAAAGGCGCGCCAACAAAAAAAATAGAAACGGAAAGCTTCAAAGATTGTCTAGACCCGATTAGGCTAATGATCGAAAAAGACAAGGTTTCAGAAAACCAATTACAGCTCGCCTATGATTTGCTGAATGGACTCGATGAGTTCTGGAAAGGAATCATCCTGGACACCAACAAACTTCGGCAAAAGATAGGGCAACTGATAGCACAGGGGAAAAAGCCCATAAAAACAGAAAACATGGATCTAAGGGTCCGGCAAAAAATAAAAAATTATGATTAAGTCAGCTTCGGAAATCCTCTCACCGGAGATTTCCCCACCAGTAAAGGTTGCAGACAACAACCAGGGTTTGATAAGCAAACAAGTCTTTTGGAGACTGTTCCGCGAAACAGCACCTGGTTTTAAGATCAAAAAAGAGAACGAACCGGTCATCTTTACCATCTTTCGTTATTTTTTACTGTTGCCGGATTTCAACGCCTATGGGATCATTAGAAATAAAGCGGGCCTTGATAAAGGTTTGTTGGTGTATGGAGACTATGGCGTTGGAAAATCCACCTTGTTCGATGTTGTCCACGAAGTCGGAAAAACAATCCTGAAGCAAAGCGGAAATACCCAGCTTTGGTTCCCCCGCATTTCGACAGTACATCTGCTAACCCTGTTCTACGAATCCCAAAAAGATAACAGCAGCAATTTTAAACTGGAAAGCTACTACCGGGGCAAACTGTACCTGGATGATCTGGGGATAGAGGATAAAGCATATAACCGGGAAGAGATTATCGGGAAATTACTCTTTGAAAGACATCGAAGGAAATTAAAGACCTATGTGACAACCAATGAAAATCCATCGGCCATTGCTGCCAGGTATGGAAACCACATAGGAGACCGGTTGCCGGAGATGTTCAATATTATCAAATGGGAAGGAGAAAGCTGGCGAGAGTGATACGTACTTAGAAGTCCTCACCACATTTTCCACGACTGCGCAAAAGCTGCGTCTTAGGAAAAAGAGGTTCGTCTGAACAGCGGATTTGGAAGTAAGCCAAAATAGAAACTAAAATTTGGGAATGCAGCAAAATTGAACATTGAATTGATATTTATTTTCCCCTGGGATATTTCGTTTTTGGCTTACCTCCACGTCTTGAAGAAGGATATCGGTTCCATGAAATTTTTAAAAACAGTACAAGTTGAAAGATAACCAGCAAAGTATCCACACAACATTTTGAGTAGCAAAGCAAGATGTGTCATTGTCATGACATTCTTGCTTTGCGCCCGGAGGTTGCAAAGGCTAAAAAGGAAAAAATGAAAAGGGAGTACATCCAGATCCGCTGCTCGATTTACGAAAAAAAGCTACTCAAAAGAAGAGCGGCCAGGGCAGGGATTTCCCTTTCAGAATACCTTCGTTCCACTGCCTTTGAACGAAATATTGTGGAACGGATCACCCCGGAGCAGTTGGAATATTACCAGCTGCTGGTACAATACAAGAACAACTTTGCCAGGATCAGCAATATGTTCAAAAAGCGGGATCCGAAACTGGCTGCAACTGTGGAGGCTTTGGCAGAAGAGATCAGAACCCACCTTAAAAACTTTAAAAAATGATCGGGAAAGGACATTCCATATCGAGAACCCAAGCCTCTATAGCATATGGATGGAACCAGGAGAAGGAGGCGGAAGTAGTTCTCAAGGAGTATCTGGCTGGAGACACTCCCCAGGAGATTGCCGAAGAGTTCAAGATCATCCAGTCCCAAAACCAGCGGTGCATGAACAACACCCTGAGCTTTGTGGTAAGCCCAGCCATAGAAGATGGTAAGAAAATGACGAGGAAGGAGCTGGGAGAACTTGCCCGAGCATTTCTAAAGGAAATGAAACTAATAAACCATCAGGCCATAGGGTTTGTTCATAGGGATAAAGAGCACGTACACATTCATATCTATGCCAACCGGATCAGTCTTACCGGAGAAACCTATAAAGACAATTTTATTGGTAAGCGAAGTCAGATTGCCGCAGATAATGTGGCAAAGGAATTAGGGCTTACAAGGGTAAGGGAAGTACAACAAGAAAAACTACAGGAGATAAAAGGAATCCGGCAGGAGATAAAAAGGATCAATGACAAAGTGCTTTGTTCAAGGCCGAAGTCGCTGGATGAGTATGTCAGGTTAATGAAAGATCAAAAGGTGAAAGTGATCCCTACTATCAACAAATCCAACCAGCTACAGGGGTTTCGGTTAGAATTCAAAGGAATAAATCTCAAAGCAAGCGAGGTGCACCGGGATATGAGTGGCAATAAACTAATTGCTGAAATCTCACAGGACAGGAGTTTTACCAGATTAAAAGAAGCACCCAAAAGCCTGCTGATAATGGATAAAACAGTAGGGTTAAGTGCCAACCTGACGACAAAAATAGCCAAAGAACTCATGAAGGGGGTTCTGAAAAGGGCACTGGATACCGGAATAGGCATGGGATATTAAAAATTTTGAACAATGAAAAAACTAGACGAGATCATGGAATTGATGGCCGATGAAATGGCCGACTTTAAATCCGCTGTCCTGCAGCTTCAACTACTTTCCCGGCAGTTAATAGAGCTAAGTATACCCATAAGCACTGAAGCTCTGGAAAAGAACCTGAATGCATTCCTGAAAAAGCAGGAATTGAAAAGCGAGGAAAGGGATGAAATTTTAAAGTCTATTGATCAAAAACTACAGCATGCCAGGATTATACCCGACTATCTCCTGATCCTTTTCGCAGTACTGGGAGTACTTGCTTTGGGGTTCATAGGGTATTTTGGTTATTCCACTAATATTCAGCAGGAGGAAAACTTTAAAGTCTATCGTATGATCACAGAATCAAAAAATCAGGTCCAGCAGGATTTCTTTGCAACACATCCTGAAATCAAAGAGGAGTATTGCCGATGGCTGGAAGCTCAAAAGTAGGATTTGTCATAACAAACTACGTTGTCGCAATTGAACCTTTTTTTACAGTAAATCTTCTGGAAATCCTCTAAATCAGGCAAATATTTACAGTAAATCATAAGTAGGGTGCGCCCTATGCTGTTTTTAATTAACGCTTAACTTCCCGTACGCTATAAAAACAGCACAGGATCCGGCGCAGGTAAGTTTTGGTAGATATGGGGCTTTGTTTGCTTTTTAGAAATTGCTTTGAAGTTTAAGTGCAATAATAAAATGATAATAACTAATATTCACCTTTTGCATTAGTTCATCATTCGGTAATCATTTGGAGGTAGCCCCACCCGTTGCTTGAACAGCCGGGTAAAATGTTGGGGATATTTGAAACCCAGCTCATAAGCTATCTGACTCACCGATTTACTATGGTCAAAGATTCTTTCTTTGGCCAGATCAATCACCTTAGATTGAATATATTCCTGAGCCGATTTTCCTGTTTCCTTTTTTATCAGATCTCCAAAATAATTTGATGATAAATTAAGTTCTTCAGCACAATAAGCTACAGAGGGCAATCCCAAGGTTTGGGGCTTATCTGTTTTAAAATAACCATTCAATAATTCTTCAAATCTTTCCAGGATACCTTTATGCACATTTTCCCGGGTTATAAACTGGCGGTCGTAAAAACGTACGCAATAATTCAAAAGTAATTCTATATTGGAAGCAATAAGACGCTTACTATGATTATCTATAGATTGTTCCAATTCATATTCAATCTTCGAAATACAATCAAGAATTAGCTTTCTTTCCCGTTCAGATAAATGAAGGGCTTCATTAGATTGATAGCCAAAAAACGTATAATCCTGCATACGATTTGCAAGTGGTGTTCCCAGTAAGAGATCTGGATGAAAAATTAAAGCCAAGCCTTTCGGTTGATATAATTCTCCTGTATTGTCTACACTCACAACCTGCCCGGGTGCAATAAAAACTAGTGTTCCTTCCTGATAGTCATAGGTGTGACGGCCATATCGAAGGTTTCCACAATTAACTTCCTTCAGGAAAATAGTATAAAACCCAAAATACATATTGGAGGCTCTTCGTGGATCTGCTTTTGACACATCCACCACGCTTACCAGTGGATGCAGGGTTTCATTATTGTTGAATACGTTATAGTCATTTATTGTTTCAAATCGTCTTAACTCATCCATAGCCATACCTATTTATATTGTTCAAAATTAAGAATTTATCACCGGCTAATTTCCATTAAAGTCCAAAATCAGTAATAATGGTAAGACAACCTGTAATACGTATACAGTAAAGGGAATTTAGAATAAGGATTTTTGCAAAAGAAGAAAGGTGGAAAAGAAAGTTACATCTTCAAATTCCCAAAAATGGATCCAAAATTTAAATACCAATATGACTGAGACTAAATCTATTTCATCACCGCTAACGCGAATTACTGTTTTAGATGCCTTAAGAGGTTTTGCATTATTAGGAGTTGTCCTTATTCATATGCTTCAAAATTTTGGGATTTATTCAATACCATCAGACCAAAGTGAATCGTTATTTCCGGCTTTAGATGAAGCTATTCAATGGATTGGCCGAAATATAATAATGGGAAGGTTTATAAATATTTTTGCCTTCTTATTTGGTCTAAGTTTCTTCATTCAAATGGATAGTGCAGCAAAGAAGGGCATAGATTTTCGGAAGCGGTTTGTGTGGAGAATGTTTATTTTACTGGTAATAGGGTTCATCGCCCATTCTTTTTACAGCCTTGAAATTTTATCGGTTTATGCTGTTTTTGGATTATTAATGATCCCGCTTTATAAAGTCAAAAATTGGGTTTTAGTTTTATTGGCCTGCTTGCTATTAATTGGAACACCCCGAATTATTCAGGCTACAATAAGTAATAGTGAATATTCTGAGCAAGTTGATGTGGGGGCAGGCAACGATCCTGAGCAAGAAGAAAACGCAGTTCCGGAATATATAGCTAATCCATCATTCCTCAATTCTGCTGAATATAACTATTCTGAACGCTTTCAGGGAAAATTGAATTATCAGTTTGGCCTGATAGGTCGCGGATATGTAACTTTTGCGCTTTTTCTTCTTGGGTTGGTCGTGGGGCGTATTCGCTTTTTTGAAAGCGTAGATAACAATAAAAAAAGAAATGATTTTCTCCTCCTGGGATTCACTTCAGGAGTGCTTATTGTCAACTGGATTCAAAGCATACTTCCAGAGGTCAATACCCGTCAATTATTTAACCCCGAAGAAAATTATATATCCCAAACCCTTTTAACTGTACAGGCTTTGGATGATATAGGCCTGGTGCTTTTCTCAGGAGCTTTAACAATGGGGTTTATAATTCTTTATCAAACCAAAATAGTAGGTAAATATCTGGATGTCCTCTCACCCTATGGGCGAATGGGTTTAACCAATTACCTGATGCAAGGTTTAATAGGAAGCTTTTTATTTTCTATGTGGGCTTTTGGTCCAACTTTTAGTGGTTGGAATCCTACAAAGTTGTTTTTACTTGGAATTGTAATCTACGTGGCACAAATCATATTCAGTAAATTCTGGCTTAAGCAATTCCTGTATGGTCCTTTGGAATGGCTATGGCGTTCAGCAACTTATTTGAAACAACAGCCATTCCGAAAAAGGAAAGCAAGGAAGTAAATCAATAACAACGAAAGGGTAATATCCTATCTTCTCAATATCAGTAATAATGGTATGACTATCTGTAATCTGTATACAGTTAAGACAATAGGAAATAGGGAACTTTGAAATATAAATAGAAAATATGGAAAAGATTAAATTAAACAACGATGTGGAAATGCCAATTCTTGGATTTGGAGTATTTCAAATCCCGGATGCAGATGAATGTGAAAATAGTGTATCTGAAGCTATAGAAACAGGTTACCGTCTTATCGACACGGCTGAAGCATATCAAAATGAAGAAGCTGTTGGTAAAGCTATTAAGAGAAGCGGTGTGCAAAGAGAAGACTTGTTTATTACAACAAAGGTTTGGGTTCAGAATGCCGGGTATGAAAAAACAAAAAAGGCATTTCAAAAATCCCTGGAGCGACTGCAGTTAGACTATTTGGATTTGTACCTGATCCATCAGCCATACGGGGATGTTCACGGTTCCTGGAGAGCTATGGAAGAATTGTACAAAGAAGGAAAAATAAAAGCCATTGGAGTAAGCAATTTTCAACCGGACCGGTTAATGGACCTGATGATTCACAATGAAATAAAGCCTACAGTAAACCAAATAGAAACCCACCCCTTTCATCAACAAACAGAAGCCAATAGCTTTCTTAAAGAGAATGATGTTCGACACCAAGCCTGGGGATCCTTTGCCGAAGGTAAAAACGATTTATTTAAAAATGAATCATTAGCGTCAATAGGTAAGAAGTATAATAAATCTGTGGCACAGGTAGTATTAAGATGGTTAGCTCAAAGAAGTATTGTGGCCCTCTCAAAATCTGTTCACAACAAACGCATAGAAGAGAACTTTAATAGCCTCGATTTTCAATTAAGTAAAGAGGATATGGAAACCATTACCAAACTGGATCAAAAGCAAAGTCTGTTTTTCGACCATCGTGATCCAGAAATGGTGAAGTGGTTGGGAACAACTAAAATAGATTAGTAACTTTTTAAAATATGCAATCATGGAGAAGAAAAATTTAGAAAATTTGTGGAAAGGAAATAATGTAAACAGACGGAAATTTTTAGGCAGATCAGCAATTGCCAGTTTGGGTCTTGCCTTGAATCCCTTCTCCATGGCTGCCCATGGAGAGACTGGGGCTGCAAACACGGGAGAGGGTAAAAACTTCTCAGGAACAGACCCTAATCGCCGCAGACTTGGAAACCTGGAGGTTTCGGCTCAGGGGCTGGGAGGGCTGCCGGTGGTTGGATTCTATACCGGTGGGGTGCGTGAACAGAGTGTCGTGAACAAACTTTACCGGGAAGCTTATGATAATGGTATAACATTTTTTGACTCTGCCGAAGTATATGGACCTTTAACTAATGAAAAACAGGTAGGGGAAGCGGTGGCACCGTTTCGAAAAGATGTGGTACTTGCAACTAAATTTGGTTTTGATGTAGATCCCGATACGGGGGAAAGAAGGGGTATAGACAGCCGCCCCAAAACTATCCGAAGATCAGTGGAAGGCTCGCTCAAAAGATTAAAAACAGACCATATCGACCTGTCGTATCAACATCGTGTTGACCCCAATGTTCCTATTGAAGAGGTTGCAGGCACCATTCAGGATTTGATGAACGAAGGGAAAGTGCGGAATTGGGGGCTATCTGAACCGGGATTGGATACCGTTCGTAGAGCTCACGCTGTGCAACCTTTGACTGCCATTCAGAATGAATATTCTCCATGGAGCCGCGATCCTGAAGCCGATATTTTACCTCTTTGTGAAGAATTGGGGATCGGTTTTGTTCCTTGGTGTCCCTTAGGTTATGGGTTTTTTGCTGATGCAATCAATGAAAACACCCGATTCTCTGAAGGTGATTTCCGCAACATTTTACCGAGAACAACGCCTGAGAACATTCCTCAAAATCTCGAAATGCTTTATTATATTGAAGAATGGGGCCTGCGAAAGAATGCTACTCCTTCGCAAATAACCCTGGCCTGGTTGCAAGCTCAAAAGCCCTGGATAGTGCCTATTCCAGGAACTTCAAATTCAGTACACCTCAGGGAAAACATAAGGGCAAATGATATATCTTTTTCTTCGGAAGAATTAAAAGAGTTTAATTCCGGCCTTTCAGATATTACAATTGCAGGTACAAGGAATGCACAGGGGGTAATGGACGCTATGGGTGTGGAAGCTCCTTCCGAAGGTTAAGAAATGGCAGTTAATTCCACTACGGACTTTTTGTCTCGTTCTCCATCAAGAAAGGCATTTTTTGAAGTTTTGAAGGCCTGTTTAGTAGAATTGATTAAAAAAACGGTATTTTATGTAGCATTTTCTACATAATCAAATTTAATATTTGCAGGTGAACAATTAATATTATGAAACAAACAATTTCTTTTTTCAAGCCTTTATACCTGTTTTTACTAATAATTTCCATGAATTCCTGCAGCTCCTCAGAGAGCAGTATAATTAAAATTCAAGAACAGGGAAGTTTTGCAGTGGGTGGTACAGTCAAAAAGAGCCCCGGAACTTTTGATCCTATAGAACACGGGGCTTTCAACCCAGGCAATCAAAGTACAGAAGGTCAAACATTGCACGGCGATCACGGCACTGTGTTCTACCAAAGGCCTGTAAATGCCAGGGAACTCCCGCTGGTTTTCTGGCATGGCTTCGGACAATCGATGAGGACCTGGCAAACTACACCAGATGGCAGGGAGGGATTTCAAAATATTTTTCTTCGGAAAAGTTACCCGGTGTATCTAATTGATCAGCCAAGAAGAGGTTTGGCCGGCCGGGGTACTGAAGGAACTACAATTCAAGCCGCTACAGATGACCAGCTTTGGTTCGGAATTTTCCGTTTAGGAATGGGAACCCAATTCTATGAAGGAGTTCAATTTCCTAAAGAACCAAAGGCATTAGATCAATTTTTCAGGCAAATGACACCTGATACCGGGCCATTGGATATTGAAGTGAACATAGATGCCGTTTCTGCTTTATTTGACAAAATTGGTCCCGGTGTACTGGTTACTCATTCCCATAGCGGTGGGCAGGGCTGGCTTACTGCTTTACAAAATCCAAATATTAAAGGGATCGTTTCTTATGAACCGGGCAGCAACTTTGTATTTCCTGAAGGCGAAGTACCTGAACCTATGCCTTACCTGGGTGGGGAATTAAGTGCAAGGGCTGTTCCAATGGCTGAATTTGAACGTCTGACGGAAATTCCCATTATCATATACTTTGGAGATTATATTCCTGAAGAAGTCACTCAGAATCCCGGTAAAGAACAGTGGCGTGTAGCGCTTGCAATGGCAAAGAAATGGACTGAGGCAGTTAACAAGTACGGTGGGGATGTAACATTGGTGCCACTTCCGGAAATTGGTCTTAAGGGAAACACTCATTTCCCAATGTCTGACCTTAACAATAAAGAAGTGGCAGATCATTTGTTTGAATGGTTAAAGCAAAAAGGACTGAATTAAAAACAACTAAATTAAAAAATTCAAAATATGAAAAGCATCCAAAATTGGTTTCTGATTCTGGCTTTAGCATTATTAATTCCAAACTTCCTGTTGGCTCAGGAAAGTATTTTTCCTAAAAGGGAAAAAGCACCTAATGTAAATCATACCGGAGATGTGTGGCTGAGCCATGTATTTGATGCCGATGAAACATTCGATTTTAACATTTCTCAGGCCGTATCTGCTGAAGGATCTAAACTGAACTGGCATTTGCATCCTGAAGGACAATTACTATTAATAACTCACGGGGTTGGTTATTATCAGGAAAAGGGAAAAGAAGTTATGGTGGTACGTGCCGGAGATGTTGTGAAGTGTCTTCCAAATGTGGAACACTGGCATGGTGCTACACCCAATAATCCGGTTACTTATCTGGCAATAAGTGGAAATGCGCCTACAAAATGGACGGATACCCTTACTGCTGAAACTTATAATGCACTAAAAACTTCTGAATTATCACATAAAGATACAGAGCAGGAAATCATAGAACTTTCTAAAAAGAAATGGGAATGGATGGCAGACAAGAATGCCGATGCTTTGGCAGAGCTCTTCCACGAAAAATCCCAGTTTGTTCATATGGGTGGAAGCTGGGGAAAAGAACGTGAAGTAGAAATTATCAGGTCCGGTGGCATTCATTACAAAAATGCGGAGGTTCACGAGGTTTCAGTAGATGTCATGGGGAATACTGCCATTCTTTTAAACCGGATCACCTTGCTGGCAGTAGTTGGAGGAAATGAGGTAACCAACCCTTTTATAGTTACAGAAGTATATAAGAAAGAAGATGGAGACTGGAAATTGGCCAATATGTCCTTTGTGCGGCAAATGGGAAATTAAGGAAAGTAAATTCAAATTAAAAAATTGAGATGAAAAGTCACTTATATCCTGCACTGTTGTTTTTTTTATGTCTGAATATTTCCTGTAATGGGAAATCTACAAGTCAGCTCCAAGATGAAGAAACAATAGCACAGGAAAGTTCCGATATATTGATCGTTTATTTATCCCGAACAAATAACACGGAAGCGGTGGCTGAAATGATCCAGGATTTTGTTGGAGGCGAAATGGTGGAACTACAATTAGAAGATCCGTATCCTGAAAATTACCAGGAAATTGTTGACCAGGTGGACAGGGAGAATGAAAGTGGATATTTACCTCCTTTAGCGACTGAAATAGAGAACATTGATCAATATGATACCATATTTATAGGTTTTCCTACCTGGGATATGCAATTGCCTCCGCCAATGAAATCTTTTCTGCATCAATATGATCTGAGCGGTAAAACTGTAATCCCTTTTAACACCAATGGAGGATACGGGATAGGCAGCAGTTTTGAAGATGTACAACAAATAGCAAATGAAAGCAGGATCTTAGAAGGTTTTTCCGTTGAAGGAGGGAGCGAAAGAGATGGGGATTTATTGGCAATCAAGGATGAAAGAGCAAGAGAAGTCCGGGAAGAAGTGAAAGATTGGCTACAAAAAATAGGGGTTTCAGAAAATCCATAAAACAAGTTCAGTTTATGAGAAAGAAAAGAATACAAATAGTACTAGCACTTTTAATGACACTATTTAGTGTTGTTGAAAAAAATCATGCACAAAACAATATCGATGACACTGAGACCTTAACAGAAGAACAGAAACATATCATCCCTATTTCAGCATTTACGGCAAAAGGGAATCAGGAGAATTTAAGATCAGCTTTAAATGAAGGTTTGGATGTCGGTCTAACCATTAACGAAATAAAAGAAGTGCTGGTTCATTTATACGCCTATACAGGTTTTCCGCGGAGTCTTAATGCATTGGGAACATTTCAGTCGGTTTTGGAAGAACGGAAAGAAAAAGGCATCAAAGATGAAGAGGGAAGAACAGCATCTCCCCATCCTGCTAATAAGACCAGCAGGGAATTGGGTTCTGAAGTTTTAGTTGAATTGGTAGGAACAAGTGAAGCTTCGGGAGTACGGGAGTTTGCCCCCGTTGTGGATCAGTTTTTAAAGGAGCACCTATTCGGGGATTTGTTTGGAAGAGATGTTCTGGATTTTGAGGCGCGAGAAATTGCCACTATTTCTGCCCTGGCCAGTATGAGCGGGGTCAAAGCTCAATTAGGATCGCACCTGAATGTGGCCACGAATATTGGTTTTACCGACGAGCAGCTAAAGGAACTCGCCTTGCAAATAGCTCAAAAAGTAGGCTGGCAGGAAGGGCAGGTGATTTCAGAAGTATTAGCAGAAAAACTTAATGTCCAGACTAATGCTATTTTAGATAGAGAGACAAAAGAAAACAACATCAAGGATGCCCAGGTTCAAAGGCCATTTTCAAAGGGCAATAAAATTGAAAGTGAAAACTTTACCGGTACCGTTTGGGTAAATATGCTTGCGCCAAACGATACTATTCATAATATTTCTATGGGGAATGTCACTTTTGAACCCGGTGCGAGATCAAACTGGCATTACCATCCCGGAGGACAGGTATTAATTATAACTCACGGAAAAGGCCATTATCAGGAAGAGGCAAAGCAGGTGCAGGTTATTAAATCAGGTGAAGTAATAAAATGCCCACCCAATGTAAAACATTGGCACGGGGCATCACCAGAGGAATCAATGACCCATACCGCAATAAGCACCAACATAGATCAAGGAGGCGTAGTGTGGCTGGATAAAGTAACTGATGAGGAATATGATAAATAGCACCGATCCTATATTTAATTTTGTTTCAGCAAGTCAAAAAAAATCTAAGATCAAATTTATTTTAGCGGGAAAACCTGCCCGGCCCTAGGGGACAGTCCACACCTATACACTGGAAAAAGAAAACCATTTCCCCCGTCTCGATAATCTTAAACAACTGGAGAATTTTGGGAAATATCGGATCAAGCTCAAAAGTTGTGGAGGAATTGAATTTGGTGTGCGATATTTGCAGTAAAATACTGTAGGTGGATAAGAATTACCTGAATTTAATTAAGCTCGTATTACCACAATTTCTTGTGGAGAATTTTGATATACTCAAGAGTAGGAAAGAAAACGAAGTACTTCATCTTTATTTTGAAGAGCGTAATGTTCCACCCCAGGAACATTCCTCTAAATTATTAGTTTCAAAGGGATTTCATAAAGAATTAACCATTCAAGACTTTCCACTCCGGGGTAACACAGTTTATCTTCATATTAAGCGGCGCAGATGGCTGGATAAGGATACAGGACAGGTAGTACAAAGAGACTGGAATCTAGTAGCACAGGGAACCCGGATGACCACCGAATTCGCTGCTTTTTTAAAAGAAATTAGTCGATACTAAAGCTTCAGATTGCCACACCATCGGTAACTTCTATACTGTCAATGGTAAGAAGTTACAACGGCAATACAGGGACTATTTAAGTGATTTTAAGCAGTGGAAAGAAAAGAAGCATGCCAGGGAATGGCTGATCTTTCCAGAGAATATGGGGCCGCACCTTTCCATTGATGAGACAGCTTTATCCAAAGGGGAGCTTTATACCATTATCACCAACAAAAAAGCTAGAGGAAAAAAAGGAGCGCTGGTAGCTATACTAGCCGGTACTCGAGCAGAAATCATTATAAAGCACCTATTAACTATTCCTTCATCGCAACGTAATAAAGTGAAGGAGATAACTTTAGACATGGCTAATTCAATGAAGCTTATCGCACAGAAATGCTTTCCTAAAGCTATACAGGTCACAGATCGGTTCCATGTTCAGAAGCTTGCTATTGAAGCCTTGCAGGATCTAAGGATTAAACATCGATGGGATGCTATAGACAAAGAGAATGAGCAACTACAGCAGGCAAAAATTAAAGGAAGAAAATTCAATCCAGAAATATTTTCCAATGGGGATACATCACGACAACTCTTAGCCAGAAGCAGGTATTTACTTTATAAAGCTCCAAACAAATGGACGGAAAATCAATCTAAGCGTGCAAAAATCCTATTTAAGAATTACCCCGATATCAGTCAGGCCTATTCCCTGGTTAATAATGGATCAAGCTCAAAAGTTGTGGAGGAATTGAATTTGGTGTGCGATATTTGCAGTAAAATACTGTAGGTGGATAAGAATTACCTGAATTTAATTAAGCTCGTATTACCACAATTTCTTGTGGAGAATTTTGATATACTCAAGAGTAGGAAAGAAAACGAAGTACTTCATCTTTATTTTGAAGAGCGTAATGTTCCACCCCAGGAACATTCCTCTAAATTATTAGTTTCAAAGGGATTTCATAAAGAATTAACCATTCAAGACTTTCCACTCCGGGGTAACACAGTTTATCTTCATATTAAGCGGCGCAGATGGCTGGATAAGGATACAGGACAGGTAGTACAAAGAGACTGGAATCTAGTAGCACAGGGAACCCGGATGACCACCGAATTCGCTGCTTTTTTAAAAGAAATTAGTCGATACTAAAGCTTCAGATTGCCACACCATCGGTAACTTCTATACTGTCAATGGTAAGAAGTTACAACGGCAATACAGGGACTATTTAAGTGATTTTAAGCAGTGGAAAGAAAAGAAGCATGCCAGGGAATGGCTGATCTTTCCAGAGAATATGGGGCCGCACCTTTCCATTGATGAGACAGCTTTATCCAAAGGGGAGCTTTATACCATTATCACCAACAAAAAAGCTAGAGGAAAAAAAGGAGCGCTGGTAGCTATACTAGCCGGTACTCGAGCAGAAATCATTATAAAGCACCTATTAACTATTCCTTCATCGCAACGTAATAAAGTGAAGGAGATAACTTTAGACATGGCTAATTCAATGAAGCTTATCGCGCAGAAATGCTTTCCTAAAGCTATACAGGTCACAGATCGGTTCCATGTTCAGAAGCTTGCTATTGAAGCCTTGCAGGATCTAAGGATTAAACATCGATGGGATGCTATAGACAAAGAGAATGAGCAACTACAGCAGGCAAAAATTAAAGGAAGAAAATTCAATCCAGAAATATTTTCCAATGGGGATACATCACGACAACTCTTAGCCAGAAGCAGGTATTTACTTTATAAAGCTCCAAACAAATGGACGGAAAATCAATCTAAGCGTGCAAAAATCCTATTTAAGAATTACCCCGATATCAGTCAGGCCTATTCCCTGGTTAATAATCTAAGAACCATATTCAACAAAACCACAGAAAAAGGTGTAGCATTCACTAAGCTGGCGCACTGGTACAAGGAGGTTGAGGAGACAGGTTTTAAAGCTTTTAATACTGTCGCCAATAGCATCAAACTTAATTATAGATCGATCTTAAATTACTTCCAAAATCGAAGCACCAATGCCTCAGCAGAATCTTTCAATGCCAAGATAAAAGCTTTTAGAAGTCAGTTTAGAGGAGTTAAAAATGTAGAATTTTTCTTGTTCAGGTTAACCACAATATTTGTCTAGTCCACAACATTTAGTCATGATCCGAAATATCTCTGTACAAATGGGAAGCCTACACCCTTGGCTTGTGATCAATAACCAAATTTTCCCTTAATATGTGTTACCCCGGTGTTACCCCAAATAAAAAAGCCGACTCGTTAAAGTCGGCTTTCGCTTACTGTGCGGGCGGGGAGACTCGAACTCCCACACCGCGAGGCACTAGATCCTAAGTCTAGCGTGTCTACCAATTCCACCACGCCCGCATTTCAATATGTTTGCTTGTTGTAAGCGGATGCAAATATAAGTAAATGTTTCAATTTGCAAATAGAAAATTAAAAATTTTTCTGAAAAAGATGCTTTTTTCGATTTCTGTTTTTTCAGACTTCTGCGCTGGTTTTTTGCTACTGTTTGTAAATTATTGGTTGTCTTTGAATTAGATGAAACACCGGCTTATCAATAGCTACAGATTAAATCTGTTCACTAAGGGAAATTATATTTTAAAGAAGCTTTTCTGATTTGAGGGCGAGAACCCACAACAGCAAATGTCATACATTTCGGGTCTAACATCTTAATTTCTTACCTTTACGCTACATCAAAAATTTAAGTATGCAAGACATAAAAAAATATGTGGAAGAACATAAGGATCGTTTTATTGACGAACTGATTGATCTTCTGAAGATACCTTCAATCAGTGCAGATCCTGCCTATAAAAATGATATTTTAAAAACAGCCGAAGCTGTTCAGAAAAGGCTTCAGGAAGCGGGATGTGATAAAGTGGAAATTGTCGAAACTCCCGGCAATCCCGTGGTTTATGGAGAAAAGATCATTGACAGTTCGTTGCCTACAGTATTGGTATACGGACATTATGACGTTCAGCCGCCAGATCCTGTTGATCTTTGGGAGAGTCCGCCGTTTGAGCCGGTTATAAAGAAGACCAAAATTCACCCGGAAGGTGCCATTTTTGCCCGTGGAGCCTGTGATGACAAAGGCCAGATGTACATGCACGTGAAGGCGCTGGAATATATGACCAAAAACGATCAGCTGCCCTGTAATGTGAAATTCATGATCGAAGGGGAAGAGGAAGTAGGAAGTGAAAACCTCGGATGGTTCCTGGAGCGATATGCAGACAAGGTGTCTAATGATGTGATCCTTATCAGTGACACGGGAATGATCGCCAAGGATGTGCCGTCCATTACTACAGGATTACGCGGACTCAGTTATATGGAGGTGGAGGTTACCGGTCCAAACCGGGATCTGCACAGCGGATTGTACGGTGGGGCCGTGGCAAACCCTATTAACGTGCTTTCGAAAATGATCGCTTCCCTTCAGGATGAAAACAATCATATCACCGTTCCGGGATTTTATGATAAAGTTGAAGAACTTTCCGAAGAAGAAAGAACAAAAATGGCAGACGCACCTTTTGATCTTCAGGAGTACAAAGAGAAATTGGATATTGGAGACGTGCATGGGGAAAAAGATTATTCAACTTTAGAAAGAGGTTCTATTAGACCCACGCTGGATGTTAACGGAATATGGGGCGGCTATACTGGCGAAGGAGCTAAGACGGTGCTACCTTCAAAAGCTTACGCCAAAATTTCTATGAGACTGGTGCCCGATCAGGATTGGAAAGAGATCAGTGAATTGTTCAAAAAGCATTTTGAAAGCCTTGCTCCCCAAAGTGTCAAAGTGAAGGTGAATACCCATCACGGCGGACAGGCTTACGTTACTCCAATTGATACGCTGGAATACCAGGCCGCCAATGATGCTTATGAAGAAGCCTTCGGGAAAACCCCGATCCCGCAACGTAGCGGTGGAAGTATTCCCATTGTTTCACTCTTTGAGAAAACGATGAACAGTAAAACCATCTTAATGGGCTTCGGACTGGATACCGATGCGATCCATTCTCCAAATGAACATTTTGGAATTTGGAATTACCTTAAAGGAATTGAAACCATTCCGTTATTCTTTAAGCATTTTGCAAAGCTAAAGAAGGAAGAATAAAGGATTTCATATCCTCTCCTTTTTTAAATGGTTGGAAGCGTAAAATAAAAACCTCACAGATTTCGAAAACCTGTGAGGTTTTTATTTTTAAGGAAATCAGAATTAAACTTTCTTCACAAACTTTGTCAGGATCACAATTTGTTGTCCGTCTACTTTTCCTTCGATCTGCTCGGGATTATCGTGTACGAGAGAAACTCTTCTCACCGCTGTACCACGTTTGGCGACCATGCTGGATCCTTTTACGTTGAGGTCTTTGACAAGTACTACGGTGTCTCCACTTTCTATGGTTAATCCGTTACTGTCTTTGTGGACTACTGTTGAAGTTCCAGAATCTGGTTTTTGTCCGGTTTCTGCCCAGGCTTTCGTTTCTTCATCCATGTACATCATATCGAGCAGGTCCTGCGGCCATCCTTCGCCACGCAGCCTGTTCAGCATTCGCCATGACATTACCTGAACGGCAGGAACTGTGCTCCACATGCTGTCATTTAAACTTCTCCAGTGGTTAGGATCTGTTTTTTCGGGATCTTCTATTTGATCTTTGCAAGTGGCGCAAATGAGAATGTGATGTTCTGTGCCTTCAGGAGAATCAGGGATTTCATATACCTGTAGATCATCAGTAGAGGTGCAAAGTTCGCACTGAGAGGAACTTCTTTGAAATAGGTCTTGCTCTAAGCTCATTTTAAGGAAAATTTAAGACAAAGGTACTGCTTTTGGTTCTTTCAAAACTGCAGCTTCAGGTTTTAAGCTGAAACTCTTTTTCTTCTGTTGAAATACAGGAATAGAGAACTCTTAATAATGGATATAATTCCTCATTCTGAATTTGTTTCAGAATCATATTCATTTTCAAAAAATATCAGCGCCTGAAAACTCCAAAGTAACCACACTTTCTAAGATCTCCATAGCTCCGGCCATTCAAAAGCTATTATTTAAACCTTCCTTCGCCTGAAGTTTGGCAGGTTCATCTGGATTACCGCTATTAGGATTAAAGCGATACCAGCCCATTGATACAGGTCTACTTTTTCGCTCAACAGGAAGTAAGCCATAAGTACTGCGGCCGGCAATTCAATCGAGGACACAATCGCTCCAAGCCCAACCCCGGTTTTTGGCATTCCCCGGGTATATAGAATGGGAGGGAGAATGGTGCCAAAAATGGCAAGGATCAAGCCCCATTTCTGAAATATCTCCAGGTTAAATTGTTCTAGCAGGAAAGGGAGTGAAATGATCCCTACGAGCAAAGTGCCCCCCACCATCATCCACAGACTTCTTCTTAAAGGATGTAGCTGTAGTGAAACGGTATTGGAGGTGTAGATGGTCACGGTATATGACATTGCGGCAAGTAGTCCCCAGCCCATTCCTCTCCAGTCCAGCTGGAAAGAATCGGCCATAAGATTGGTGGCCAGTACGGTTCCCACAAGAATGGCAATAACCGCAAATACTTTTTTAGCGCCTGGTTTTTTCTTTTCCAGGATAGCTTCCAGGACTACTCCCATCCAAACGCTTTGCATTAAAAGCACAATCCCAATGGAAACCGGAATATATTTGGCTGCGAGATAATAAAAAGTGCTGGTAAGACCCAGCGAGGTCCCTGCGGCCATTAATTTTAAGATGCTTTTCGATTTTTCCTGAACGGGAGCGGCTCCTTTCTTTTTACCTATAAAGAGATTGATAATTAATAATCCCACAAGGCCTAAAGCCATTTGTGAAAAAGTGATCTCGTGAGAGGTAAAGCCTTCGGCATAGGCCATTTTCACGAAGGTAGTTAGCATTCCATAGCTAATCGCCCCAAGTGCAACATAAAGGCTGCCTTTAAGTAATGAGTTATTCATAAATAGAGATTGCAGAACGTCTGCAGGTGATTTAAGGATTGGATGTTTACAGGAAAAATCCGGTGTTATGAAAGAATTTTGCGGGTGCAAAAGTAAGCTATTTTAATGAAGTGGAGAATGCAATTTTAAATTTAACATTCAGATAGAGATAGTAAGATTTAATGCAGCAGTTGTAAATGTTCTTTTTTAGGTAGGATGAGCTACTTGCTGTTGTTTTTGGAAACATTTTATATTTAAATTCTTACCGGAGATAAGCTAAACTTTATTCCTTTACTGCTGTTGTAGCTGCAATTTCTTTTTCCTCCTTGATATATTTATCCACCAGTTCTTCCATAATTTCCAGGGTGACGGTTCCCTGACCCAAAATTACTTCATGGAACTGCCGGATATCAAAATGCTGTCCCAGTTGTTCTTCAGCTTTTTTCCGGAGCTCCCTTATTTTCAGCTCTCCAATTTTATAGGAAACTGCCTGTCCAGGCCAGGAAATGTAACGGTCAATTTCGGTGTTGATCTCGTGGAGGGAAAGCGCTGTGTTGGATCGTAAGAATTCCACTGCCTGTTCCCGGCTCCAGCCTTTTACATGCATTCCTGTATCTACCACCAGTCGGCAGGCGCGCCATTGCTCATAAGTAAGTTTTCCGAACATCTCGTACGGATTGGTATAAATGCCCATATCTTCGGCCAGGAATTCGCTGTACAAGCCCCAGCCTTCTCCAAAAGCAGATAAATACATACCTCTTCTAAACTTTGGAATACTGTCGCTTAGCTCTTTATTTAGTTCAATTTGCAGGTGGTGCCCCGGCACGGCTTCGTGAGCGGTGAGTGATGGAAGAACATACAATGGCCTACTGGGTAAATTATAGGTGTTGACCCGGTAATATCCCGGCTGACTCTCTTCGGAAGCTCCAATATACCGGCCTGTCGTGTATTTTGGTGCAATGGCATCCGGTACCGGGGCCACTCCGTAAGGTTTCCTCGGAAGGGTTTTGAAAAATGCCGGAAGCTGTGCATCTATTCTTTTAGCAATATCCCGTGCCTCCTTCAGTAATTCTTCTTCAGAGGTGGCATAAAACTGGGGGTCGGTGCGTAAAAAGGTAATGAATTCTTCAAAAGAACCTTCAAAACCGACTTCTTCAATGATCTTTTTCATTTCAGCATTTATGCGGGCTACTTCATCCAGGCCAATCTGGTGCACTTCATCGGCAGTTAGATTTAGCGTGGTGTAATAATTCAGTCGGTTCTGGTAATAGTCCCGGCCGTTGGGAATTTCTGAAACTCCAATCGCAGTGCGGGTATTCGGCAGATATTCGGTTTCAAAAAAGGTTTTGATCCTGTTAAACTGTGGCACTACATTTTCAGAAATGGCTTTTTCAGCAGCTTTTAATACCGAGTCTTTTTGAGCTTCAGAAAGCGTTTTTGGCAGGTCATTGAAAGGTGCAAAATAGGAGCTTCTAATAGGGTCGTCTACAATCTGATCATTATAAGTAGCCTCATAACCTTCAAAAATGATTTTTGGCTGGGTGATGCCTTTTTTAAGTCCCTTCCGAAGCAAAGCCAGGTGTTGGTCCACATATTGCGGAACTGCATTTAGTTTGTTCAGATAATTTCTTACCTGCGAGTAATTGTTCAGATGCCGAACATGGTACGGCAGGCTCACATGGAATCCGGCATCAGAAAGCAACGGATTAAGATAAGCTTCATATTCATAGAAATCCACATCTTCCTGCAACCTGAACCGGAGCAATTTCAGAGAGACTATTTCCCTTTCAGAAAGTGCCTCTGTATCGATTTTTTTTAGTTCCTCCAGCCGTTCCCGTGCAAAATTGGCTTCCTTTTTATAATGTTCTTCAGTGTACAGCCCCAATGGATAATCATCACGATCATAGCTCTCATAATCCTGAACTTTCTCAATGATTTTATCTAATTCTTCGGAAGGGTTTTGAGCGAAGAGAAGTGTGAATGTAAAAAAGAAGCACAGGAAGAACGAGAATGTTGATTTCATCAAAGCAGAATTTAACTGAAGGTTTAAAGATAAAGATTTTTTTAACGAAAGATTCTTTTGTCAGGTCGGTAGAGTCGAGGGTTAAAACGGAAAAAATCTGTTGACAGGAAGACCTCACAGTTTTTAAAACCTGTGAGGTCTAAAAAAACATTAATTCCCCTTTATCCTCTCCCAAAGATCTGACAAAATCCTTTTGGCGTCACCTCTGTCTTTTTCCACTTCCTCCACTCGCAGGTTTCCGTTTTCTTCAATCAATCTATAGCTGAAAGTGAAGGGGGAATCGGGATCGGAAGGGTTGAGTTGCCCGAACCGAAGATCGTTAAAAATGAGAGTTCCGTTGTCTGTGCTAATAGTATACCAGCCATCGGTAATATCAATAAGTCGCTGTACTTTTTCATGTTTCCGTAGTTGCCCCAGGTAGGAATGGTTTTTCGGGAAAACCTGGAACCGTATCAAACCGTCATCAAAAAAGGAATAATCGCCGGTAATAAAAGCATCTTCGGTCTCTACATTCGCATTCCATAAAATGGTGTTTAAGGGGGCAGGCCTTGTTTCCATTCTTTCATAAAAGATTCCCTGCTGCTCAAGACTGTCTGCAAATTGAAAATAAGCCATGCTTTTTAATGTAAGGGTAACAAGCAAATAGGTGCTGCTAATAATAAGCCCCAGGTTGTTGAATTTTTTCCGTTTCCACGAGCCTTTTTTCTGTCGCATAGCCAGGATCAAAAAGATCAAAAATGGTAGGGTGTACAGCAGATCTATTACAAAAATGGTCTTAAACGCCAGCCGGGTGTCCAGGGGCCAGAAAAGCTGTGTGCCCCAGGTGGTAAAGGAATCGAGAATTGGATGCGTGAACAAGCCCCAGAACATCAACAGCGTCCAGTCCTGCCACTTGGCGGCAGATTTCCTTTCGATGAGTGAAACCAGATACCCGAAAACGGGTGCGAATAGCAGTGAAAAAACAATGGAATGTGAGAAGCCTCTGTGAATTTCAATGGCAGAAACGGTATCGGTGAAATAACCGACAAACGTATCTAAATCGGGTATGGTTCCAGCAATGGCACCGTATAGCATGGCTTTATTTCCGACCTTTTTTCCTAAAACGGCTTCGCCTACAGCGGCACCGAGTACTATTTGTGTTAGTGAATCCAATATTTAAAATGTATAATGTCTATTGTATAGTGTAAAATATTTTCTACTTTCAAACAACCTCTCGACTCCGCTCGGGGGAACAATCACCATTAAATATGTTTAGATCGCCCGGTTTCAACAAAATTATTCTTCTCTCTAATTTTTTTAACTGAAAACCGAGAACTAAAAACTCTTTTTCAATCAACGATCTCCATTTTCTTCAGTAAAAACGATGCATTCATATTCTGGCAGACTCCGGTTTTGAACTTATAGTCGAAATGCAGCTCGTTATTGATGATCTCTGCATCAAAATAATAATTCTTTACCTGTGCCAATTCTTCCGAAACTTCGCATAAGCTAAGATCGTGCGTGGCAATAATTCCGGTGGATTGGGATCCTACCAGTTTTTCAATGAATTTGCGGGATCCAATGGCTTTGTCGGTACTGTTAGTGCCTTTCAGGATCTCGTCGAGAATGATAAAATATTTATCTTTTTTGATTTCGTCTACAATGAACTTTAGCCTTTTCAATTCAGAAAAGAAGTAAGATTCATCATCGGTGAGGGAGTCGGTGGTGCGCATACTGGTGATCAATTTGATCGGGGAATATTTACAGGAAGCGGCACAAACCGGAAGTCCAATGTTAGCCATCAAAATGTGCAGGGAAACTGTTCTTAAAAAAGTACTTTTTCCAGCCATGTTTGCTCCGGTGATAATAAAAAACTGCTCTTTTCCGATGGAAAAATCATTGGCAATCCTTTTTTGAGGATCTAAAAGGGGGTGGGCCAGCTGAGTGGTTTCTGTGATGAATGTGTCCCTGTTTAATTCCGGATACACATAGGCGGGATGATTAAAGCTGAAATTCCCCAGAGAATTGTAGGCATCCATAAATTCTATGGCCTCAAACCATTTCTCAACATTATTTCCATGCTCCAGGATCCATTTTTCGAGCTTGTAAGATTGCCGAAGATCCCAAAGTAAAAATCCGTTGCCGATTACTCCAAAGATCATGTTGTTTCGCTGATCCAGGGCATCTATGGCTTTGGAAAATTTCTTCAGGATAAGGGAAGCTTTGTTTTTTTCGGAAGTAACAAGATCCTTTTTTTCTTTAAGTAATTCGGAAGAAAAAGTGGTGGTCTCAATCAAGGCAAGCAACTGGTAATATTGATGAAACGTATCCTGAACCTTGCTTACGCTGGCTGAAAGCAGGTTAATTCTTTTCAGGTAGGTGCCGGTAATGGCAAGTCCCACAAAAAACCACAATCCCAGCTGAATTCCGCTTACATAATCCATAAAAAAACCTGTGATGACTGCCACTGAAATGACTGAAAAGACCAAGGGCAACCACTTCATGATTCCCGGTACAAACGCCTGATAGTTTTTAAGCCATTTCAGGATGACGTTGGAGCGGTTTTCGGTGTGCACCAAAGTAGCCAACGCAGAAAAATTCTGGCGCCAGTCGGCTTTTTCAGCGAGTTCTTGTATTGCATTTTGTTTGGCTTCAATGCTCTCTATGCTGTTTTCGAGAAGAATATGGGCCAGTTTATGGCTTCCCTCGGAAAGTGCAGTACGGTTGAGGTATTGATAAAAAGAGCCTTTTCCGAAGAGATCTATATCCTGACTGTAAAGATGCACCGGATTCTCAAATTCTTCCCCGGTGGGTAAGTCGTGAAATTTTCGGTTCAAAACTGAAATTTCAGTCTCATTGATCCTGATGAGTTCCCGGTATTTATCACGTTCATATTTAAGATCGGAATGGTTGGAGACCAGGTAGACGAAAATCCCGATTCCGACGATGAGAACAGGAACGAGAACGGTCATATTTCCGAAGAAATAGTATACAGCCCAGGCAAGGGCCAGAAAAATAATAAGCCGGGCGAGGCTGGAAAAGGACAACTTTCGCGAGGCCGTTTCTAAATGCTTCTGGTATTTGGTGATCTGGGAGTTATAAAAATCGGTGGGATTCTTCATCAATTATAATTCTGAATTTTTTAATTCTGTTTGTTGCTTTTTTGTGAGGCCGCTAACCACCAGCTCGTATGAGTGATCAATAAGTTCTGTGACAAGAGTGGGAGGAAGAACTTCGGGGGAAATGCTGTTCCAGTGTTTTTTGTTCATGTGGTAAGCTCCCGTGATCTTATCCTCAAATTCTTCCCGAAGATTGACAGCACGTGCAGGATTACATTTAAGATTCAGGCTTACCGGTACCGCATCCAGACCTGCCAAAGCGTATATTTTTCCGGAAACTTTAAAAACAAGCGTGTCCGGTCCAAAAGGAAATTCCTCGGTCGTTCCCGGTTTTTGCAGGCAATAGCTTCTTATTTCTTCAATGTTCATGGGTTGCCTCTTACTCTTTGTTCCTTTCCTCCAAGCTCTCCTAAATGGGTGAATGTAAACCCTTTTTCATACTTTAATCCGTAGCCTAGCATCCTGTCTAATGCGGAATGGGAAAATAAGATAATCCCAATCAATTGCAGAGTTTCCCCGGAAAAATAAAATCCGGTAAGGAAAACCATTAATGCCACTGCTTTATGGTGAAACAGGTTATAAACGAAGGCGCCGGTTTTATTTCCAAAAAGGTAGCCGAGCATTCCAACATCTGGGGTTAGCAATAGCACCGGAAACCACCACCATTCAAAAGTGAGAAATCTAAAGGCGAAAACTCCCAACAGGAACAGTGCCAGTTCTTCAATTTTCAGCGTTGTTTTCATCTTTTTCAATTTTATACAAAACAGGTTTGGCGGGGGAAGCATCGTTTTCAAAAGAAGCGATTTGCAGGTTCAGAAAATACAGTCCGTCTTCAACTTTTGAGGGGACGTAGATCAATTCTGTAATAGTTGCATTGAAACGGGTGTTTTTAGGGTAATTCCAAAAAGCTTTATGGGCGAGTAACTTACCTTCATCTTTTTCTTTGTCCACCGAAGGAAGGTCGATCAACAAGTGGTCAACTCCGCAATCACGTATATATTTTGCAGCGTCTTCTTCCAGGTAAGGCCAGTTGGTGTGGGAATATTTCTGAGATCTTTTGGCAATGGAATTGGGCAGGCTTCGTATTACCAATGCTTCTGCTTCGCCCTGTTTAAAGAGCTTTTCAAGCTGGGCTTTGGTGATCACCCTATCCCTGTCTTTCTTCTGAGGTTCTACGGAAATTAGCTTGGCCTTAAAAAAGAAGGTCTTTAGAGCATCATTTATGCTGTGAAATTCCGGAGTGATGTGACCTACACATTCGGTGTGAGTGCTATGTCCGTGCGGATTGAAATATATGTTGTTGAAGTTTGTGGAGGCTCCCAGGCTTACTTTCCCCGTCCAGTTGCCCTCTTTTACGGGAACTATTTTGGGCGCATTTAAATACCAGGCAACAGGATTGACCTCATCACCACGCAGACTCAGGGAAATGTCCAGAGGCTTTGAAAGATCGATTTGATATTGTTGATAATTATGTTGTATGCTGGCCTTCATGTACCGTTTGATCTTATTTTTATGTCTGCTGCTGTTTTTTCGACCCTGTTCAACTTCTTTTTTTTAAACCAGATCTTTATTGGAATCGGACCTGCAAGGTTTCAGGAACCTTGTAGGTCTTTTTCTGTATTATAAGAAACAAGGTCAGGAAAAAGACCTTGCAGGTTTGCTGCAGAAGCAGTTTATTCCTCCAAATTTATGAAGAATAAATCTGCGGCAATACCATCGCTCAAAAACTTTCCTCTTTTCGAAATGGAGAGAATATCTCCGTTCATTTCGAGCAATCCGTCTTTTAGAAAATTTTGTGCTTCTTTTAAAAGATAGGCTTTATAATCCTCCCCGAATTTTTCTTCCACTTCAGGTAAAGAAATCCCCCACTTGGTTCGCAGGCGGGTCATCACGTGTTCGTTGTATTTATCGGTAGTCGAAAGTTTTTCCACTTCGGCGGGAAGCTCTCCTTTCGCAATAGCTTTAATGTACAGGATGTTGTTGTTGATATTCCATTTTCTGTTATTGGCATCAAAAGAATGGGCAGAAGGGCCAATGCCCAGGTATGGTTTTTCAAACCAGTAGGCGGTATTGTTTCGGGAGAAGTAACCGGGTTTTCCGAAATTTGAGAATTCGTAATTTTCGAACCCGGCGTTTTCCAGTACCTCTATCATTAACTCGTAATGTTCTTTAGCGGCATCTTCATCTACAGGCGAAATTTTTCCTTTTTCAATCAGTTTTTTAAGTGCCGTCTTTGGTTCTACGGTGAGGGCATAACTGGAGATATGAGGAACATTGAGCTCCAGCGCTTTGTTGAGGTTTTGTTGCCAGCGCTCGCTGCTCATCTGCGGAATGCCGTAAATAAGATCAATGGAAATATTGTCAAAGTACTTCTTTGCTGTTTCAATAGATTCCAGCGCTTCCTGTTGATTGTGCGCCCGATTCATCAATTTTAAATCTTCTTCAAAAAAAGACTGCACCCCAATGCTCAGCCTGTTTATCGGAGAAGCCGCCAGCATCCTCAGTTTTTCTTCTGAAAGATCATCGGGATTAGCCTCCAGCGTGATCTCCGGATCTTTAACTACTGAAAAATTTGAAAATATGGTGTCTAAAATCTGCTGAAGTTCTTCGGATGTCAGTAAAGATGGAGTTCCACCGCCAAAGTAAATTGTCTCAATGTCACCTGGAATTTCCTCTTTCCGAAGCAGCAGCTCTTTGCACAATGCATCTACCACTTCATCTTTTTTCTTCATCGAAGTTGAAAAGTGGAAGTCACAATAGTGACAGGCTTGTTTGCAGAAAGGGATGTGGATGTATATGCCGGACATTAGAATTTGAAGATTTGAAAATTAGCTGATTTGAAAATGGTATTAAGTGAGTCTAATTATTAGCAAAACCTTTCATTCGCTCCAAAAAAGAAAAAGTTTAACTCCTCCCCTTCGGGGAGGTTGGGAGGGGATCATTTTACCTTCTTCGGATTCTGTTTTACAAAAGCGGCCCATCCGGTGTAGCTTTTACCCGATGCTATTTTTCCGGAGTTATAGAAATGGCAAACCGCTGCAGCCAGTCCGTCAGTGGCATCGAGATTCTTCGGCAGGGTTTTCAGCGTAAGCAGACTTTGAAGCATTCTCGCCACCTGTTCCTTACTGGCGTTTCCGTTTCCGGTGATGGCCATTTTTATTTTTTTCGGAGAATATTCGGTCACGGGAATATCCCGGCTTAGACCTGCGGCCATGGCTACTCCCTGTGCACGTCCCAGTTTCAGCATAGACTGTACATTTTTTCCGAAGAAAGGAGCTTCAATCGCGATCTCGTCGGGGTGAAAAGTATCTATAAGTTCAATGGTACGTTCGAAAATAAGCTTCAGTTTAATGTAAGGGTCATCATACTTTTGCAGCTGAAGCTCGTTCAGCTGTAAAAACGCCATTTTTTTATTCACCACCTTGATGAGTCCGAAACCCATAATTGTAGTTCCGGGGTCAATGCCAAGTATGATTTTTTCGGTATTCAAAAGCTTCGTATTATTGCAGGATATAATATTGTTAATTATTTGCAGGAAATTTTCACAATTTCTCTACAGGAACCTATGGGGAACCAATCGCACAAAGCTAAACAATTCTTATTACTACTCCTTAAGATAGTGGTAGTAATGGCGGCAATTATTTTTATTTTATACAGGCTTACTTCCAGTGAAGAACTGGATTTTGGTGAGTTTGTAGATGTGCTGGACAGGTACCACGTGTTTTCTTTTTTAAACATTTCTATCTTATTGCTTCTAAGTTTTTTAAACTGGTTATTTGAAGTTAAGAAATGGCAGATTCTAAGTAGTTCCATAAGACGCAATACTACGAAAAGAGCCACCAGAGAAAGCCTGGCTTCTTTCACCGCTGCTATCTTTACGCCCAGCCGAATTGGGGAATACGGGGCCAAATCTTTGTACTATCTCAAACCTGCCAGAAGAAGGGTGATCTTCCTTAATTTCCTCGGAAATCTTTCTCAGTTGCTGGTTACCATTTTCTTTGGGGTGATTGGAATGCTGTATTTGCTTTCTCAGATGGAGTTGCCTTTCAATATTATAAACGGCCTGCTCATGGCTTTCCTGCTGCTGGCACCTTTTATAGGGTATTGGGTAATGCGGAAGTATAAATGGAAGATCAAAGGATACTCTGTAGAGAAACTGGAGAATTCTTTTCAGAAAATTCCCAGGAAAGTGAGAATGAAGGCGGTACTTTATGCAACGTTACGGTACCTGATTTTTACACATCAATTCTATTTCTTCCTGATGATTTTTAAAGTGGACCTGCCTTATTTACTGGTGATTTCGGCGGTTTTTACTACCTACTTCCTGTCTTCTATTATCCCTACCATGATGATCTTTGATGCCTTGATAAAAGGGGGATTTGCGGTATGGATCTTCGGATTATTAAAAGTCCCGGAGCTGGTGGTACTGGTGATCGTACTGGCAGCATGGATCCTCAACTTCGGACTTCCGGCATTGGTAGGAAGTTATTTTGTGCTTAAATATAAGCCACAAATGAGACATCCCGTACCATGATCGCGCTGGCGGTCATCATCAGTCTTTTATATGCCGGACTTATTCTTTTTCTGCTGTTTGGCTTTAGCAAAGTAGAGGAGCAGCCGAAAATTTCCTCTCAGCCTTCCATCCGGTTTTCGATCGTTATTCCATACAGGAATGAAGCTGAAAATCTTCCGGTTTTGTTCCAATCTTTAATAAAACTGAATTATCCCAAAGAACTTTTTGAGATCATCCTGGTAAATGATGCTTCTGATGATGCTTCGGAAGAAGTATGTAACGTATTCAGAAATGAAAACCCAGATCTGAATATCATTCTTCTAAACTCTCACAGCATTTCGGGATCTCCGAAAAAGGATGCGATCAATACAGCAATAAAGAATTCCAGACACGAATACCTACTTACTACCGACGGCGATTGTAAGGTTCCGGAAAACTGGCTGCTACAATGTGGAGCGTATATTGAGAAGACCGGGGCGAAGATGATAGCTGGGCCTGTAGCAATTGATGCCGGTGAAAAAGGGAAGACAGACTTCCTGAAGATCTTTCAGGAAATAGATTTTTTGAGTCTGCAGGGTGCCACCATTGGCGGGTTTGGGGTGGATATTCCATTTTTATGCAACGGTGCTAACCTCTGTTATGAAAAAGAAAGTTTCCGGCAGGTGGATGGCTTTTCCGGAAATGAAGCTATTGCCAGTGGCGATGATATCTTTTTACTGGAGAAGTTTCACAAAGCAGGATTTAAAACCGGATTTTTGCAAAGCAGGGAAACTATTGTCACCACCGCTCCCCAGCCGGATTTAAAAAATCTTATTTCCCAAAGGATCCGGTGGGCTGCAAAAACTTCAGCTTATAAAAATTCCTTCAGTAAAGTTGTGGGCGTGGTTGTTTTCCTCATGAACCTTCTGCTGCTTGTAGGATTCATTGCAGTAGTTTCAGGAGTTTTTCCGCAGAAGACATTTCTAATATTCTTTCTGGTGAAGTTTAATGTGGATTTTCTGCTCATTTACAATACTGCTATCTTCTTCAGAAGAGAAAAACTGATGAAGAATTACTTTTGGTGTAGTTTTCTTTATCCTGTTTTCAGCAGTTGTGTGGGTGTATTATCTCTTTTCAAAGGCTACTCATGGAAAGGCAGGGAGTTTAAAAAGTAACGTTTCTTTAAATCTTTTCCGGTTTTATTTTCCTACTTTTTCATGGTGTTAAAAAAATGGCTCTCCATATTCCTGCTTTTTCTTCTCTGCAACGCCAATCTTGCGGCACAGGAGATTTTTGTAATTGAAGGGGATACCTTAGCACTCCATAAGGAAGTGCGGGGAACCTTGAGCCTCTTCTGGAATAAGGAAGGGAACAGCTACCGGTATTTTGTGCAAAAGAGAAACCAGTTTATTGAGCTGAAGAATGAGCAGGTGGAAGGGGAAGAAAAGAAAAAGTTTCAGCTGCAACTCGAGAAGCTTACTGCAGATGCAGCTATTTCTACCCGCGATGTTAAATTCCTCCTTTACAGCCTTAAGCATTTTACAAACTTGTACAATTACGCCGTGGAGGAAAATTATGCCTACAACGCCTCTTCCTCTAATATCAAACACCGGATTGGATTTTTCACCGGACTGTCCAATAACATCTACACAAAAAATCCTAAAAATATTATTGCTCCCGTGGTTGGGCTGGAATATGAACTTTATGATCCCAATCTTGCGCCCAGACATTCTGCTTTTTTGCAGCTACGGCAATCCTTTAAACGAGAAGAATACATGTATTCCTCCACTCAGCTATCCATAAATTACCGGTTTAAATTGATTTACTTACCTGGTTTTGACGTGCATATAGATACAGAACTTGCGACTTTTTACTATTCCGAAGATGATACTTATATCACCAATGAACAGGGGGGAATTATAGCAGTAAAGGAAGAAAGTGGATATGATTTCAGCTCTCCGCTTAGCTTTGGGATTGGAGCCGACTTTCCGATTACCGACCGAGGAATTATCACGATGGGCTATAATGATGTGGTGGCAATACTGCTGGACAGCAACGGATCTTTTCCTGTAGATTTTACAGTGGGATTGAAATACAACCTGTAGAGCCTATTCTGCTTTAATGACAATGGGCATTTTGAATTTGGTGGCAACAGGAATGCCGCGTTTCGTGGCCGGGTAGATGTTGGGCAGGGAATCAATACTTTCCCGCAGCCAGGTTTTAATTTCCGGTAGGTGATGGGTGACCATTGAATCTATTTCTACAGAATCTATTGCCGGGACCCCTCTTTCTGAAATGCTTAAATAAAGGAGTAGTGTATCCTCGAGAGCCTCAGAGACTACCGGCTGTTTCGCGTCCAGTCGGGCGTATACATAGCTAGCTACTTTATTTCCGAAGCAATTTTTGGCAGCATCAACTTCTGTGATTTCCCTACATTCCTTAAACGCCGGATATTGATCTACCTCATGCCAGTTAAGGTCTCTGGTTTCTTCGCTAAGAATTTCTTCTGAAGATATTTTTTTGGTCTCAAACTGTTCACAGCCCGAAATTATGATAACAAGAAACAGAAATAGAGCTTTTTTCATTCGAACGGGAATATTCGCTATTTAGCCTCAAAAATAGTGAAATAAAGCAGCTTAGGAAAAATAATGTTGATTTGTGTTAACCTGAACTATTAGTATTGGCATTATCTTATCATTAGACATGATAGTCCTTGATCGTTTAAAATTAACTCTCGAATCGTATGGTGTTTCTTTTTTAAATCCCCTCTATAGATGCCGTTGGCATGTTTCCGGTTCTTAGCCATATAATTCCTGGTGGAGATCCCTTTAAATTTGCCAGATCGTAAAAATCTGCATCAAAAGTAACTATGGTGAATTTCTGTTCTTTTGCAAATTCCCAGATTTTTCTATCAGATAAATTTTTAAGTCCTAAATCTCGCACTTGTTTACTTCCGGGAAAAAATTATTTATTTTTTCCACAATTCTGAAAGAGATATTCTGGTCTAATAGCAGCTTCATTAAGCTACTCCAATTTTATGCTCACGATCTGCAGCATATGCCAGGCATGCAGTAACTTGTTCTTTTGAGAGCTCCGGGAAATCCTCAATGATGTCTTCAGAAGTCCTTCCATTTGCCAGCCAGGTGAGCACATCAAAAACAGTAATCCGGGTACCTGTAATCACTGGTCTTCCAAACCTGACTTCTGTATCAATGGAGATTTTCTTTTTATAATCTGTCATACAAATGGATTTAAAACCTGAAGTTAGTAAGTTTTATGGTGTATAATCTCGAAAACCAGACAGAAGTTTTCTTTACCCTGTTACCTGCTTAAATGCAACTCTTCCTCTATGTCCTTGATCCTTCTTTTCGCCAGCGAAATGAGGTGTTTGTTTCCCTGTTCTTCGAATTTATTTAGGTACGCCTGGTAATAATTCCGGCGGGTTTCAAGATCTTTATAGTAGGCATCGGCAGCAGTGGCACGTTCATATAAGGCACGCTCGTTCATGGGATTTTCTTCCAGTGCTTTCTCAAAATATTCAAGGGCTTTTTGGTAATCCTTGGTCAGTTTATAGGTGAGGGCAAGGCTAAGAAATTCGGCATCCAAAAGTTGATCTTTTAAAATAATAGCGATTAAAAGGTGTTGTTCAGATTTTTTGTAGTCACCGGTGAGGGCGTAAATCTTGCCCAGTATGTGATGTGTACCGGCATTTTGTTCTTCATATTCGAGAGCCTTTGAATAATGTTCAATCGCTTTTTCCATATTTTTCTCCTGAAAATATGCATACCCCAATTTTGTGTGGACAAATTCACTCCCTTTCCCAAGATTAACCAATTTTTCAAATGCTGTTATAGCACCTTCGTAATACTCCTGCCTGAAATAGGACTGCGCCAGAATGGATAGTAGCGAAGCATTCGTTGGATTGGCTTCCAATCCCTTTTTGCTGAAGCTTTCTGCCTGCACATATTTTTTGTGCGCTAAAAAGTCTTTGGAAATCTTATACAAAGCCTGTTGATGGGTTATATCAATTGCAATAGCCCGGAAAAAATAAGTCATGGCGGTGCTGTCCTTTTGCTTCTCTTTAATAAGGCCCAGCTGGTAGTGTAAAGTGGCGTTTTTAGGGTACTTTTTGGCGAGTAGGGAAAAGATACTGTCTGCTTCTTCAAGTTTCCCTGTTTTGGTAAGGAGCTTTCCGTAAGCTACTGCAGTAAGTACCCTTTCCGGGTCTTTTTCCAGTAGAATCCTGTAGTTGTCTAAAGCTTTAGCCGGAATTCCCCGGGCTTCCCAGGCTTTCGCCAGTCTGCTGTGAATGGCTTCCGATTTTGCTTCGATGTTTTCTAGCTGCCCAATGGCTTCGGAGTAGTTGCCAACAGCATAGAGGCTGTCGGCCATTGCCAAAGCCGAAGTTTGGGCTTCGGCTTTGGTGGCTGCAATTAAAATAATTATTGAAAAAATAAACTTATTCACCTGCATTAAAGCTTATTGGTAGCATATATAGAACTGCCGTATCCTGTCCGTTTTGTTTTCCGGGGGTCATTTGTGGCAGCTGCTTCAGGACTTTGCGTGCCTCCTCCTCAAGTTCGGGAGAAGAAGCTCTGATACCCATCTCTTCCACAATTCCCTCTTTATTTATCCTTAATTGTAAGTAAATCCTGTTGTCTCCCGGTTTTGCATAAGGTTTTGCGGCGGCTACATCAAAATTTTCACTGACGAATGCTGTGATCTTTTCAGTCATACAGTCTTTCCGTGAATCGTTTGACGCCAGGTTTTCGCAACCCGGAAAAACAGGCACTTCGTCTACTACTGCAAATGGTACGTCCCCGGTAAAACTTTCTTTTTCCTGGGTGCTCCCAGTTACTGGCGGTGCTTCGTGTCCTTTATCTACGCTGAAGATTATCGGTAAAGAATAAAGAACTCCTGCTTCTTTTCCGCCTTGTTTGCCCGGAGTCATTTTGGGGAATTTCTTAACTACTTTTCGTGCTTCTTCCTCAAGTTGAGGTGAAGATGCCCTTACGCCCATTTCTTCTACAGAGCCATCTTTATTGATCCTGAATTGAACGTAAATTCGATTAATCCCCGGTTGAGCATAGGGTTTTGCAGCATCCACATCAAAATTGGTACTTACAAACTCCGTAATTTTTTCACTCATACAAGTTTTTCGCTCCTCGTTTGTGGTAAGGGCTTCACATCCCGGAAAAACTGGAGCTTCTTCGATAATTGAAAAAGGAACATCCCCATCTTTATTTGATTCGGCAGAGGAAAAATTTGCCTCCTGATTGGGTTGGTCCGGAGCTGTGCTGTCAAATGTTTCCTTTGAACAGGCCACATACGTAAGCATTACCAGCATTAACGGAACTAGGATTAAGTACTTTAATTTTGAAATAGCTTTTGATCTTGATTTTTGTAACATAAGGATTCGTTTTTTGATTAATGAATGATTGAAAAATTGATTGATGAATGAAATATTTTCGGTGCTAAAGGCTGTATTCAGCAGTTGCTGATAATAAGTTTTCCTTTCTACCGTCTTTACCACTCCGGCATCGGCGATGAACTCGTGCAGGGTTGAAATTCTTGATTGGTAGATGTAGATGAGAGGATTGAACCAGAACAGGATTTTGAATAGTTCGAAATAAAATAAATCTGCGCTGTGTTTTTGTTTCACATGGACCATCTCATGAGAAAGTATTTGCTGAATTTCCTCTTTTTTAAGCTGGTCACCGAGGAAGATGGTATTAAAAAACGTGCAGGCGAGATTAGAATCTGCGACTTCGATAATCCTGATACCCTGCTCATCTCGAACGATCTTATTTCTGAAAAGGCTTTTAAGAACACGATATTTACGGATAAAGAGAATCAGGCTTAGAAAGACTCCAGCACCATAAGCCATAAGCCACCAGTTTAACCTAAAACTTTTACCGGCAGCAGAAGCTGTACCTGTCGCAATAGTTTCAGAAGAGGCGGTTCCTGCACCAAGGTAGACTTCAGGAAGCATGATCAGGGATTCCGGGGGCAACATATTTCCGAGGCTTTCAAATTTCAGCAGCGGTAGGGCAAGGGCCAGCACCGGAGTGAGAAGTAAATACCACCTGTTATAACTGAAGAAGGTTTCTTTCTTCAGAAGAAAATCATATGTCAGCAAAAATAATAGCTGAAATAGTATTGCCTGAATGATATAATGTGCCATTACGAATCTTTTTTATTGATTTCTTTTAAGATGGATTCTAACTCTTTGGTGTCCAGGTCGTTTTTCTTCATGAAAAAGGAAACCATGCTTTTAAAGGAACCATTAAAATAATTATCCATTAATTTATTCATGCTTTGATTGCTGTAAGTCTCTTTTTCAACAAGGGGATAATAAAGATATCCCTTTCCCTGTTTTTCATGGTCCACAAAACCTTTGGTTTCGAGAATTCGTACAATGGTCGAAACAGTATTATAAGCGGGTTTGGGTTCGGGTATTTCTTCAATGATACCGGCTACATTGGCTTTTTTGAGTTGCCACAAAATCTGCATGATCTCTTCTTCTGCTTTGGTTAATTGTTTCATTGTGTTCTCTTTTGAATAACATTTTAGCGTTTGTACTGCTAATGTAAACTAATATCTTAGTTTAAACTAATCTTTTAGTTATTTTTTGAGATTTCCTTTCTGTATATTAGCTGCGAATTAGAATTTATATGGATATATTTTTACTTGTACTGGCAGCTGTTCTGTTAATTATGGGAATGTTGGGTAGCTTTTTACCGGTGCTGCCCGGGGTGCCTTTTAGCTGGGTAGGCTTACTGCTCTTTTATCTTACTTCTGAAGTTCCGATGAACTACACCTTTTTAGGGATCACTCTTTTAGTAACGATACTTGTGGTAGTGCTGCAATATGTAATTCCGGCTTTTGGGTCTAAATATTTTGGCGGAAGTAAATCAGGGATGATAGGAGCCACTGTTGGTTTGTTTGTTGGGATCTTTATTCCTATTCCATTCGGAATAATACTGGGTGCTTTTGGAGGTGCTTTCATTGGTGAGATCATCAATAAAAGTGATTCACGTACCGCTACAAGAGCAGCTTTTGGTTCTTTTTTAGGATTGGTAGCTTCCACATTTATGGAGTTCCTTATCTCCGGAATCTTCTTTATTTTGTTTTGTATTAAAGTATGGAACTTTAGAAATGTCTTTTTCTGATTATAAAAACCTGAATTTAGTTCCTGTTAAATATTTACTGTGTTTTTTTGGTTGGAAGTCAGTTGATTTCTTAACTTCAATGACAAATTGAGCTTTTAGTATTTTCTGCCCCGAAAATGCTAAATCGAATTAGCCCTACTTATCGTATAGAGATGGATTTTAAAGTTGTTCTTGTGGATGACGATGCCGTTGTTTTATTTTTACACAAGGTACTCGTAAAACGCAGTTGTTTGCCACCTGTGGCTTTTAGTTGTAAAAATGCCAGGGAAGCCCTGGAGGAAATTAAAGGTAAGAGAGAAGAAAATTACCTTATATTACTGGACATAAATATGCCTGTAATGAACGGGTGGGAATTTTTGGATGCTATACAACACGAGAATTTCCGGGATAATATTTTTGTTGCTATTGTAACTTCTTCTATAAATTCCCAGGACCGCCGAAAAGCAGAACAATACTCCCAATTTATCCAGTACCTCGAAAAACCTTTATCTGTAGAGGATTTGAATAAGGTATGTCTTAAACTTGAATCGCTTATAAACAAGGAAGTAGAGTAATTCTAAACATCTTTGGATACTTTTAAATACAGTTTTCATAATATTTTTTAAAATACCTTCTGAAAATAAAAAGTTCTCATAAATTCTACTGAGCTACTGGGGTTTTATGATTTTTTTTAAAAATTCCTGAATTGAAAGCATTAATTTGGTTTGTAACTAATTAAAAATCAATTCTATGAAAAAACTTAAACTAGCACTCATGCTTATTATGCCATTTTCTGCTGTTGCACAAACGGTGGGAAGAGAAGTATCTCCAGTACTGGTAGAGGGCGGAAATTTCTTTGTTAGTATCGTAGCCGGAGTTTTACTGGCAATAGCTTTTCAGTTGTTGTTAACAGCTCTTTCTGTTGCGGGTGGGATTTCTGCTATAGGAAATGTGGAGAAGAAAGCTCATAAGGACAATAAAGATGTGTCTCACTCTCATAATTATGATGACGATGACGACGATGGTATGAACTTAGGCCAGAAAATTTCTACAGGGTTTGGTGCCTGGACCATGATTACTACTTCAATTGCGCTATTCTTCGCTAGCTTGTTTGCTGTACAGCTTGGATTGGTGGGAGAAGATTTTGTAGGTGCTGCATTGGGACTTGTTATATGGGCTGCATTTTTTATTGCTATGACTTATTTTGAAATAAGTGCAATCTCTTCTATGGTAGGCGGATTGGTTTCTACCGTGAAAGGTGGAATTTCTTCAGCGTCTTCTGCTACTTCTTCTATATTTTCAAAATCTGATACAAGCGCTGCTAAAGAAGTGGCACGTACCAGTGCAAAGGAGCAGTCGAGACAAATGAGGAAGCAGTTCGAAAAACTGTTTGATACTAATGATATAGATAAAAAGGTTGATGAGTACGTTCAGCAGTTAAAACCGCAGCGTATTGATATCAATAATCTTAAAAAGCAGATCAAAGATTTGCTTACAGATCTACAGGTTACTGAGAAAGCAGATTTTGATTATCCGAATTCTGTAAAGAAAATGATACTTGAGGAGGCAGATAAAAGTACGCTTTCCAAAGAAGATAAGCAGGCGATCAAAGACCATGTGGGAGGCTTGAAAGATATTGCCCAAAGTGATGCTTCTAATGAAGAGAAAGCCAAAAAAGGTATTGAAGAACTGACACCGGCAGATAGGGAACAGATTAATCAATATCAGGATAAAATTAAAAAGGCACTGCAAAATACCGATAAACGTGAATTGCAGCCCGAAAAGCTGGAAGAAGACATTAGAAAAATAATGAATGAGCCGGGACAGGCTTCAAATGTTCTTAAAGCAAAAGCTGCGGCACTAGACCGTCAAACTCTTATTAAAATAGCTTCTTCTCAGGGAATGAGCCAGAGTGATGCTGAAAAATATGCCGATAAAATTGAAGGTGTGCTACGGAAAGCAACTTCCTTTCTTGGAAGTACGGGAGACAAAGCCACTTCTCAAAAAGAAGGTATACAGGCAAAAATTAAACAAATGTTTGCCGGAAGTGGTGACGGTGGTTCCTCTTTTAGTATGGATAAGATTTATTCAGATTTCACCTCTATTTTCCAGAGTTCCGGAGAGAGCAGTGGAAGAGATCTTCAGTATAAATTACAACATTATAACAAAGATGAGATGACTGCACTGGTTGCGAAAAAGACCGGAATGAGCAGAACAGAATCTGAAGGGATAGCCGAAACCATAGTTTCTGCAAGAGACGGGGTGCTTAAAAAAGCAAACCAGGTAGAGGCGAAGGTAAATGAGAAAATGCGTGAGGCTAAGGAAAAGAGTCTTGCAGCTGCCGAAGAATCCAGGAAAACCGCAGCTACAGCTGCATGGTGGCTGGTAGGTACAGCTATTCTTTCGGGAATAGCATCGGCTGTGGGAGGAATGCTGGCTCTTGAAGGCTGGTTCCTGTAAAGACGAATTAGTCAAAGTTTTAAGCCGCACAAAATTAGAAATGTGCGGCTTTTTTCTTCCTCTGAAATTTTTCTTCCTCTGCACTTTTATGAAAACTTTAGCAGAGAAAATGTTAATCTAATGATAGTTTCTCTAATTTTGTTAGAACTAAACCTGAAAAAAATTGTTTTATGAAGAAGATGCTTTTAATGTTCGCTTTGCTTTTTACTTTTAGTACAGCATTTATTTCCTGTAGGGAAACTCCAAATGAAGCCACAGAAGTGGAGCTTAATAATGAAGAACTGGAAGTAGAAGAGGAAGAAGCAGAAGAGACAGTAAATGAAGTGCCCCGGGAACAGGGAGTAGGAGAGATTGACGATCAGGGATAATTTTTTTTAGTGCTAATAAACATTATTCAAAATCAACCATTTAATATTTTTATTATGAAAAAAGTAGTTTTAATTCTAGGTCTGCTTATGACAAGCAGTGTTGTATTAACCTCATGTAGAGATGAGAATAATGCGGCTGACGACATCGAAAACGCAGCAGATGATGTTGGTGATGAAGTTGAAGATGCAGCAGAGGATGTAGAAGATGAATTTTAAATAAACCTGAAAAAGGTTATATTAAGCCTGGCCCTTGTGGTCAGGCTTTTTTTGTTTTAGATCCTTTGCTGTCGTTAAAAATTCTGCAGCCCTGGAGTTGTAAAATGTAGAAACGCTGCTGGATATTTTTATTGTCTGAAAGTTTTAAAGTCGTTCTTCAATTCTTCCATAGACTGTTGTAATTGCTTTAGAAGGCCGCTTTCGGAAGGTGCATCTAAATTAAAGGTTAATTTGCTGTTCACCTGCCATAATTCCTGAATATCGCTCACATTAATCTCAATAGGTAAATATTCTTCATTAAGGGAAATAAGGGCTAATTTGGAAGGATCGGGTAACTTTTGTAGTTTTTTTACCAGTACCGAATCATACAGCACCACCACATGGATTTTATTATTCCCGGCCTCTTCAATAGTAGGTACTGCTTTTCCCAAAACCCATTCTCCGGGATGTAAATTAGGAAGCATACTGTCACCTTCAATCTGGAAACCTCTGTAGGTAGCATTCCGATATTCGGGCAACGGAATATCGAAAGCAGGGAGTTGCTGGTACCATTCTACATCCTGAACGTTGTGTGGATATCCGGCGGCAGCTTTTACATTCACCAGAACGATATTTTCATTCTCGGCACTGTTGACGCTCACTACCTTTGGGCTTACATCCCCTTTGGTTAATTCCAGGTGCTTTTGACGGCTTTCTCCAAACAACCACAATGGGTTTATTCCGAACTGACGTAATAATTCGGCAATGACTCTTCCCGATAATTTTGTCCTTCCGCGTTCAATATCTGCTGTAGAATTTTTTATTCCCAGCAGTGCGGCAAATTCGGATTGCGTAAGATTATGTTCATCACGCACTTCTTTGAATCGTTTGATCTCTGTTGCTACTTTTGTTCCCATACACAAATATACTTTTTTTAGGAATAATTCCTATGTCTGTTGTGGAATTTATCCTAAAATGATATTCTTTCCAAAGACTGTAGGGCAGATACCATAGTTTGCCCTGCTAAATGACATTTTTATTATAAATGTTAGTCTTTTGTGAAATTCATGAGGTTTGGACCTACAATAGGATAAAATCTCATATTTTTATTTTCTATGGAAGAACATTATATCATTCTTGCGGGTCTCGGTTTTGCAACGCTCATAATGGCCTGGCTCCCTTCTATTTCAAGGAAGATAAAGGTGAGCTCTCCAATAATTTTATTGTTGATAGGTTTTGCAATGTTCGCTCTGGGATACCCACTTAAGTGGCCCGATGAGATCTGGAACGATGAATGGCTTATGTATTTTTCTGAAACCATCGTGATCATTTCCCTAATGGGAGCCGGATTGAAAATTGGTGCGACTTATGATTTAAAAAGCTGGCGTAAGCCTTTACTTCTGGTCTTTGTGACCATGCCCATTTGTATGGTTTCCGCATATTTTCTGGGTCACTACTTTTTGCTGCTAAGTTTACCTTCTTCTCTGCTCCTGGCTGCTGTTTTGGCACCAACAGATCCTGTGCTCGCAGCAGAGGTTCAGTTGGATGATCCGTTGCAGGAAAAAAGTGCAGAAGACAGAATCAGGTTTCCTCTTACTGCAGAAGCGGGTTTGAATGACGGAATCGCTTTTCCGTTCTCCTATCTTGCAGTCATGGTTGCACAGGCCGGAGGATGGGCTGCTTTCAGTTTCACCGACTGGTTCCTTGATAAATTCCTTCTGAAGATATTTTTAGGCATCATACTGGGGCTCATCATCGGGAGGTTAATAGGTTATGCACTTGATAGGATACATATGGTAACAGGTGTGAAAACTTTTGTGGGCTTTTTGGCGCTTTCCCTTACCGTATTCACGTACGGAATAACCGAACTCTTGCATGGATACGGATTTTTGGCAGTTTTTTTCGCCGGTTTCAGTTTGCGCTACTACGAAAAGGTAAGTGGAGATTATAAAAAGAAACTGCACGATTTTGTTACCGAAGTAGAACATTTGTTGCTCGTGGTATGGATCATTCTGTTTGGAGCCTCCATTCTTAACGGAGTATTAGGATTGACAGACTGGAAAGGGGTGGTTTTTGCACTGGCTTTCGTGTTGATCATACGGCCGCTTGCAGGTCTTATAGGTCTTTGGGGAGTGAAAGAGGAATTCAAAATTAAGATGGCAGTGAGTTTCTTTGGTATCAGGGGAATTGGATCTGTATTTTATTTGTCATGGGCCTATGTTCAGTTTAGTGATTTTGAATATAAAGGCGACCTCTATGCAATAACAGCTTATATCATTTTATTTTCCATTGTACTGCATGGACTTACTGCTCCTGCTACCATAGATCATTTTCGAAAAAAAGGGAAGTTAGAGGAAAGTGAAAAAAATAGTAAGGAGTAATTCTTTTTACTGCAGTAGCTTTCTTTCCCGTTATTTACTTCCTGTAGTCCCATTATTAACAATTGTTTAAACCCATACGGGACGATATTTTAGTAGTTTTATGTAAAGAGCTTTTAATCAGGCTAAGGAAAGCCTGTGAATCTATAAAACTAAATAATGTCTAAACAACCACGCCAGAATACAGAACCTAAAAGTCCAACAAAAATATCCGGATCGGGATGGAAATCTATCGTAATGACCGTCAAAGACAGCATAGGAGAAGATAACGTTGCCATCGTTTCGGCAGGAGTGGCATTCTATGCTTTTCTTGCTGTTTTTCCTGCTATCATGGCCCTAATCTCTATTTACGGACTTGCCCTGGGTCCGGAGCAAATAGAGAGTCAGATAAGTCAGCTTTCATCCATGTTGCCGGAGCAGGCATTTGGCATTATTGAAACCCAGATTGAAAAATTCACTTCCACTTCGGGGAAGACCCTAAGCTGGGGAACAGCACTGGGTATACTTTTTAGTTTGTGGAGTGCCAATAAAGGAATAAAATCTTTGTTTACAGGAGTGGATATAGCTTATAATACAAAAAACACCAGGGGATTAATTAAACAGAATGCCCTTACGCTGGTCTTCACTCTTGGTGCAATTATCCTGGTCATACTAAGTATGATTTTAATTGTTGCATTTCCTGCCCTGGTAGATCAAATTGGGTTACCCTCACAAATTGAAAGTTTAATTAGCTGGCTGCGATGGGTGGTGCTGGCAATCATAGTGGTGTTTTTTCTATGCCTTATATACAAATTTGCACCGGCAAGACCTCGACCCAGATTTAAGTGGGTATTCCCGGGGGCACTGGTGGCGACCGTTTTATGGCTGATAGCATCCTGGGGATTTTCATACTACGTAAGTAACTTCGGAAGTTATGGGGAAGTTTACGGATCAATTTCAGCAGTGGTGGTTTTAATGTTGTGGCTCTTGTTAACAAGCCTCATTATTCTTGTTGGGGCAGAGCTTAATGCAGTAACTGAAGAATACGCCCGAAACGCCGGGAGTTCTAAAGATCATTACAACAGCAAGCCGGTGGGATAGACCGGATTGGTTATATTTCAGAGTTTAAATTAAAATAAAGGGTATAAAGAAGCTGCTTAAAAAGCACTTTTACGTCAACTTGTCCCGAAACTTTGGGAGTTCCAGGTTCTAATAATTTCTGAAAAACCAGAATATAATATTCTGGACTAAATTCAGAAGGACGATTTTAAAGCTTTTTAGGCAACCTCTTTGTTGTTCTATACTGTTTTGTTGATCTAAGCTACGGAGTCATCACCACCTTGATGCAGTTATCTTCCTTGTTTTTGAAGGTTTCATAAGCTTTTGGAGCATCGTCCAGGCTTAAGCGATGTGTAATGACAAAAGACGGATCGATCTCCCCGGCTTCTATTTTTGCTAAAAGTGGTTTTAAATATCGTTGTACATGAGTCTGGCCCATGTTGATCTGTAGAGCTTTGTTCATGGCAGCGCCAAAAGGCACTTCATTAACCATCCCGATATAAACCCCCGGAATGGAAAGCGTTCCTGCTTTCTTACAGCTCATCATGATTTGCTGTAGTACATAAGGCCTGGACATGGGTGCCTGCAGTACTTCTTTTGTTTTATCGATAACTTTACCAAACATGGTATCTCCATGGCATTCTGCACCCACAGCGTCAATACATGAATCGGGTCCTTTTCCGTTGGTCATTTCCATCAGTTTTTCATAGACATCCATTCGGCTGGTGGTACGGATTGTTTCGGCTCTTCCAAGTTTTTCGGCCATATCCAGTCTTTCCGGAACATCATCGATCGCAATTACCCTTCCGGCGCCGAGCATCCATGCACTTTTTATGGTGAACTGACCTACAGGTCCGCAGCCCCAGATGGCCACCGTATCGCCGGGTTTTATATTGGCATTTTCAGCAGCCATGTATCCCGTCGGAAAAATATCAGATAGAAATAATCCCTGTTCATCACTTAAGGAATCGGGTACTTTAATAGGTCCAACATCGGCATAAGGAACCCGCACATATTCAGCCTGACCTCCGGAAAATCCTCCCAAAGCATGGGAATATCCGAAAACTCCTGAAATGGAATGCCCAAGGTTTGCTTTGGCGATATCGGGATTAGGATTGGAATTATCACACAAAGAATAAAGGCTGTCATCACAGTATTCACAGTGCCCGCAGGCAATGGTAAAAGGTACTACCACCCGGTCTCCTTTTTTAAACTTCTGAACTTTTGATCCTACCTCCACGATTTCTCCCATAAACTCATGGCCAAGAATATCGCCTTCCTCCATGGTAGGCATCAAGCCATCTACCAGGTGAAGGTCAGACCCGCATATGGCTGTTTTGGTGACTTTGATGATGACGTCACCGGCATCCTCTATTATAGGATCGGGAACATTATCTATTCTTACATCGTTTCTTCCATGATACACTAATGCTCTCATATTTTCTATTGGTTAAAGTGTTAATAATGAATAGTTGACAAGAACCTGATTCAGGTTTCGACTTTAAGATAGGAAAACTGCGGCAGTGTCTGGTTTAACAAAATGCTAATAGTCACCTATTTACAAGATGTTTAACATCCATTTAAATAACTTTGGCAGAATTTATTCAGTCGTATTTAAAAAGGAGGTAGAGCATAAGGCTGTTAAGGCTCAGCGCCACTCCATTGGTAATTATAATTGGCCAGTCGTTTTGCAGAAATCCATAGACCGTCCACAATGCAAGCCCGGCAATGAGGACAAAGAACATCCCGGGTGAAACATCACTCACTTTTTTGGTTTTCCAGGCCTTCCATAGTTGAGGGATCACAGCAGCAGTAGTGCAGATTCCTGCCACCAGACCTAAGATCATCGTCCAGTCCATCTAAGCTCCTACTACTTCTCCACCGTTGATATGAAGCACCTGTCCTGTCATATAGCTGCTGTCTTCGGAAGCCAGGTACACATAAGCAGGACCCACTTCACTGGGCTGGCCGGCACGCCCCATAGGGACTTTTTTTCCGAAGTCTTTTACATCGTCAAAAGTTGCGGGAATAAGGGGTGTCCAGATTGGCCCCGGAGCTACTCCGTTTACTCTGATATTCTTTTCTGCCAGCATTTTAGACAAAGATCTGGTGTAGGCGGTGATAGCTCCTTTGGTGCTGGAATAATCCAGTAAATGGGTGCTGCCTCTGTATGCAGTAACAGATGTGGTGTTAATAATACAGTCTCCCGCTTTTAAATGTTTGAGAGCCTCTTTTACGGTATAGAAGTAAGGGTAAATATTGGTTTCAAAAGTGGTATGTAATTGTTCTTTTGTGACTTCTTCGGGAGAATCTTTTGGAACCTGCATTCCGGCATTATTCACGAGAATATTTAAGCCTCCGAACTTTTTGACAGTTTCTTCTACTGCTTTTTTGCAGAACAGGTCATCCTTCACATCTCCTTCCAGCAGGAAACATTCCTGTCCTGCTTCTTCTATCATTTTTCTGGTTTTCTTTGCATCTTCATCTTCCTTAAGATAAACAATAGCCACGTTAGCCCCTTCTTTTGCGAAATGAACGGCTACACTGCGTCCAATGCCGCTGTCCCCGCCGGTGATCAAAGCAATCTTGCCTTTTAATTTTTCACTGCCTTTATAATTCTTCCGAATTATCTCAGGCTCCGGATTCATTTTATATTCTTTTCCGGGTTGTTCCTGGTCCTGCTCAGGGAATTCTTTGGGTTTACTCATCGTAGAAAGATTTACATTTACTTTAAAATTAAAGAAGCATCCTGAAAATGAAGCGGTTTTAAGAAAAATTTATCGCCTTTTTTAACAGTGAAGAAGAACGTTCCAAAAAGAAGTTGGGTTATAAAATAGCCACCAAACTCTATGTGTTTTAGATACCCTTGGATTAGTGGCCTGTCGCCTGTTAAAGCGGCGCCGAAGCTGATCTGTCTTTCCAAACATGAAAGGCAGTTCCCTTCTGAAGCAATAAACTTTACAGCCTTTTCAGAATTCCAAATAAGCAATCATATTAGCCTCCTACAAACATACCGCCATCCACATGTATAATTTGTCCTGTCATGTAGCTGCTGTCTCCGGAAGCGAGAAAGACATAAGCCGGAGCTACTTCACTGGGTTGCCCTGCCCTTCCTAACGGAGTTTGTTTTCCAAATTCGGTCACGTCATCAAAAGTTGCCGGAATAAGTGGGGTCCAGATGGGACCGGGTGCCACTCCATTCACCCTGATCTTTTTATTTGCCATCATTTTGGCTAATGATCTTGTAAAAGCAGTAATAGCTCCCTTAGTGCTGGAATAATCCAGCAGGATTTCGTGGCCCACGTATGATACTACAGAGGTGGTATTAATGATTACATCGCCCTCTTTCATATGTTTCAGTGCTTCCTTTGAGCTGTAGAAATGAGGATAAATATTGGTTTCAAAGGTCTTTATAAGTTCCTCTGCATTTATATCCTGGGGCGTTTCTTTAGTAAACTGTACGGCTGCATTGTTCACCAGGATATTGAGACTTCCAAATTGCTCTATGGTATCCTTTACAATTTGTTTTGAGAAAGCTTCATCTTTTAAATCACCTTTAATTACCAGGCATTTTCTTCCTGTTTCCTCCACTAGTTCTTTGGTTTTTTGGGCGTCTTCATCTGCCTTAAAATAAACAATGGCAATATTGGCACCTTCCCTGGCATAATGAACAGCTACGCTACGGCCAATTCCGCTGTCGCCTCCGGTAATGAGCGCAACTTTTCCTATAAGCTTGTCACTTTCTTTATAATTTTTTCTGATTACTTCCGGCTCCGGTTTCATTTTGTGTTGCTTTCCGGGTAAATTTTGATCCTGTTCTGGAAATTCTGTTGGTTTGTTCATTTTTCATTTTTTTTTGGTTCGCTGTTTATAAGATAAGAAAACAGGGGTATTATAAACAGCTGTTTAAGAAATATTTACCGTGCGGTTTAACACAGTGATGGGAATGGTGGAATCTTAGAGTAATTCAGTACAATTTTTTGAATACCTTTGAACTTTATTTTAAATAAGCCGCAAATTTCCGGCTGGAAAGTAACAGCATGACAGAACAGGATCTGGTGATAATTGGAGGTGGAGCTGCCGGATTTTTTGCAGCTATTAATGCGGCGGAAATGAATCCCGGTGCAAAGATTACTATTCTGGAAAGAGGTAAGGAAGTGCTTTCAAAAGTACGGGTTTCGGGAGGCGGAAGATGTAATGTCACACATGCAGAATTTCTTCCGAAGGAGCTGGCAAAGAATTATCCGCGGGGTCAGAAAGAGCTTAGGGGGCCCTTTCATACGTTTATGACGGGAGATACCATTGCATGGTTGGAAGAACGCGGCGTGGAACTAAAAACAGAAGAGGACGGCAGGATGTTTCCCGTTAGTGATTCGTCTCAAACCATTATAGATTGTTTTTTGCGGGAAATTCAAAGACTAAAAATAAGGTTACATATAAAGCATGCAGTTCAGGAAATATTGCCACAGCAAGGGAGATGGGAAATAAGAACTTCGCAGGGTGATTTTTTGGCAGAGAAGGTGTTGATCGCTACCGGGAGCAATCCCAAAATCTGGAAATTGCTGGAGAATCTTGGACATACGGTAGTCCCTGGAGTTCCTTCGCTGTTCACGTTTAATATTCAGGATGAGCGGATCAAGGATTTGCCCGGAGTTGCTACGAATGCTTCTGTGAAAGTGGTGGATGGAAAAGAGCAAAGTGAAGGTCCGTTGTTGATCACCCATTGGGGGATGAGCGGACCGGCAATCCTAAAGCTTTCTGCATGGGGAGCCCGGGAACTTAGTGACCGCAAAGATTTCGAAATCGAAATAAACTGGCTACCCGATTCCACTTCAGATGAAGTGCTGGAGGCATTACAGGGTTTAAAACAGGAGTATGCACGGCAGCATACTTCTAAATATGCGCAGCTAAATCTTCCGAAGCGATTGTGGCAAAAGCTGGTGGAAGCTGCAGGGATTCCCGAAAAAGCAAATTGGGCAGATCTTAATAAGAGTCAGCTATCGGAATTGACCGGACAGATTACGAAAGGGGTTTTTAAAGTAAGCGGGAAAAGCACCTTTAAGGAAGAATTTGTTACAGCGGGCGGCGTAGACCTTAAAGAGGTGAATTTTAAAACATTTCAAAGCAAAATTTGTCCAAACCTTTTCTTTGCGGGAGAAGTTTTGAATATTGATGCCATTACCGGTGGCTTCAACTTTCAAAATGCCTGGACGAGCGGATTTATTGCGGCAAAAGCTATGAGTGAAGGCTAATTTAGCCTCCAGATCTCGAAATTGAGAATGCCAATATAAATGATCCATATCACTAAAGGGTACATCATGTACGCTGCTGTGTCTTCTACAATTTTAAACCACTTGATGGTGAGAAGCAGCAAAACAAGCAGAGCTATTGATACTAAAAACGCCAGTAGTGGTTGTTGCAATCCAAAGAAGACAAGAAACCAGAAGCCGGTAAGAATAAGCTGAAAACCATAGTGGTAGAGCGCTACCTGTACCCATTTGTGGTAAAATCCTTTGTTCCATACGATTCCTGCAGCGACACCCGTATTGACTAATAAGAGAATCCATACAGGGGCAAAAACCCAGTCCTGTGCCTGAAATGTACTTTTATCTAAATTTAAATACCATGGAGAGTATGAGGCGCTAATTGCCACCCAGCCTACAAAAGCAGTCAGAAGAGATACAGCAATACTGCCTGCATATTTTAAAATTGACTTTTTCGTCATTCCCGGCCGGTTGTGTGCACTAAAATAGTAATTTATTTCAATTGGCAGCCAAACTCTTTAAGAGGAAAAATTATCTTTGCTGAAATTGAAGAAATGACGGCAAAAGATTTTATTCCGAAGAAGTACTCCGAAGAAATAAGAGAAGGAAAAGTGTTCTGGCAGTCGCCGAGTAATATTGCCCTGGTGAAATACTGGGGGAAGAGAGAAAATCAGATTCCGGCGAATCCTTCGGTAAGTTTCACGCTTGATTACTGTAAGACTACTACCAGTCTGGCTTTCCGAAAAAAGGAAAAACCTTCAGCTGATTTTGATTTTGAACTCTTTTTTGAAGATGAAAAAAAAGAATCTTTTCGACCAAAGATTGAGCAGTTTTTCAAAAGAATTGAAGCGTATCTTCCGTTTCTGAAGGAATATAGTTTCACCATACATACTTCAAATTCGTTTCCGCATAGTAGCGGGATTGCTTCTTCAGCGAGCGGAATGAGTGCTTTGGCGTTGTGTCTTATGAGCCTGGAAAAACAACGGATTCCTGATATGAATGAAGATTATTTCAACCGGAAAGCCTCCTTTTTGGCAAGATTGGGATCAGGGAGTGCCTGCAGGAGCATTGAAGGGGAACTCGTAGTATGGGGAGCTCATGAAACAGAAGGTAGCAGTGATCTTTTCGGAGTGAAATATCCCTATGAGGTGCACGAAAACTTCAAAGATTATCAGGATGTGATCCTGCTCGTGGATAAAGGTGAAAAGCAGGTGAGCAGTACGGTGGGTCATGACTTAATGAACGGACATCCATTTGCAGAGCAGCGATTTGAGCAGGCTCATGAAAATCTGATTAAACTCAGGGATATTTTTAAATCGGGTGACCTTGTAGCCTTTACAGAGGTAGTGGAAAGCGAGGCGTTAACGCTGCACGCCATGATGATGAGCAGCAGGCCATACTTTCTGTTGATGAAACCAAATACGCTGGCTATAATCAACAAGATCTTCAATTTTAGACTAAAAACCGGACTTCATCCCTGTTTTACTTTAGATGCGGGGGCCAATGTACATTTACTGTTTCCAAAGAAAGAAAAGGAGGCAATCTTGAATTTCATTGAAGAAGAACTGGTTGAACATTGCCAGGATGGGCAGTACATCAAAGATGAAGTTGGGGCGGGAGCAAAGAAGATATAATAAATTCCGGATTTTCTTACGTTGGAAGAATACCGGCGTAAAAAGTATTTTAGGAATATATTTTGAAAGTAATTTTGTAATAATGAGTATGTTGAGTTTGTGAAAAGTAAGTTATATTTGCAGTAGTAATTGTGAAGAGGCTTAAAAAAATCCTAACTTTACATCTATTAGTCACATAGCCAAAGATCGAAAATGAAAGGACCTTTATTTTACTCAAAAATATTACTCTTCGGGGAATATGGAATCATCAAGGATTCCAAGGGTTTATCAATTCCTTATAATTTTTATAATGGAGCATTGAAAGTGGATGAAGATCCTTCGGAAGATGCAAAGAGATCCAACGAAAGCCTGAAGCGTTTTGCCGGTTACCTGAAGAACCTTCAGCAGGAGAATCCGGCGCTGGTGCAGTTCAATTTTGGCGAGCTTAACAATGATATAGAAAAAGGAATGTATTTCGATTCGAGTATTCCGCAGGGATATGGAGTGGGAAGTAGCGGTGCTTTGGTGGCAGCTATTTATGACGAGTATGCGCTTGATAAGATCACCGTTCTTGAAAATCTTACCAGGGAGAAGCTTCTTAAACTGAAAAAGATATTCGGAGAAATGGAGTCTTTTTTCCACGGAAAATCTTCGGGTCTTGATCCGTTGAATTCGTATTTAAGCATTCCAATTCTTATTAATTCCAAAGATAATATTGAACCTGCAGGAATTCCTTCGCAAACTCAGAATAGCAAAGGCGCTGTGTTTTTGCTGGATAGTGGTTCTGTAGGAGAGACTGCTCCTATGGTGAATATTTTTATGGAAAACATGAAACAGGAGCCTTTCCGAAAAATGCTGAAGGACCAGTTTGTGAAGCATACAGATGCCTGTGTAGACGATTTCCTGAAGGGAGATGTAAAGTCGCTCTTCGGAAATATGAAAAAATTATCTCATGTAGTACTGGATAACTTCAAACCAATGATCCCCGTCCAATTTCACAAGCTTTGGAAAAACGGAATTGAAACCAACGATTATTACCTGAAGCTATGCGGATCTGGTGGTGGTGGTTATATTTTAGGATTTACAGAGGATATTGATAAGGCCCGAAATGCTTTAAAAGATTATCGTTTAGAGGTGGTTTACAACTTCTAAAGATGTATGGTCTCTATTTCTAAAAAACGCCTGCTTCTTAAAATCTTAAGTTTGTTTTCGGTGGTGAGAGGGTACAATATCTTAATATTGATCCTGGCTCAATATCTCACCTCTATGTTTATCCTGGCACCCAACCTGCCACTAAGGGAAGTGCTTTTTGATCTAAACCTTTTTTTTATAGTTCTTGCCACGGCCTCCGTCGTAGCCTCGGGATATATCATCAATAACTTTTACGACAGCGAAAAGGATTTGATCAACCGGCCACAAAAAACCATGCTCGATAGGTTTGTGAGTCAGAGGACAAAACTTTCGGTGTATTTTATTCTAAATCTGGCGGCTGTATTCTTTGCTAGTTACGTCTCTTTCCGAACTGTTGTTTTCTTTTCCAGTTACATCTTCTTTATCTGGCTTTATTCCTACGGAATCAAAAAGTTGCTTTTTTTGGGAAATCTGGTGGTCTCTGTGCTAACAATAGCCCCTTTTTTTGCCATTTTTGTCTACTACAAAAATTTCGACACCGTCATTTTTGTACATGCAGCTTTTCTGTATCTAATAATTGTAATGCGGGAACTGGTGAAGAACCTGGAGAACATGAAAGGGGATGTAGTGCTGGGATACGAAACCATTCCCATTGTTTACGGAGAGAAGCTCAGTAAGATATTATTGGCGGGGCTTGCTTTATTATCCTTCATTCCCGGCTATCTGCTTATTAGCCGGTTTGAAATTGGCCAAATGGATTACTTTTTTTATGCCGCCTTGATCCTTCTGGTGTTTTTCCTAATGTTTCTTTTCTTTAGTAAAGCGAAATGGCAGTATTTGTTACTTCACAACTTGCTGAAGTTTATTATTGTGGCAGGTGTCTTCAGTATTTTATTAATCGATCCCGACGCCCTGTTAGGAAGGGTTCTCTAAACTTTATTTTATAAATCGACTATGGTTTTTTAACTTAAAGCGTTAAAAACATATATTGTTGTACAAAGCCTTATCTTTGTAAAAAATTTATAAGTATGAGTAGAAATGACAGTTCATCGGGAAGTAAGTACGGTGGCAGGCAAGGTGGTGGTGAAAGAAAGAAATCACACGCACGCGGAAATTCGCCCGTGAATAAGGAAGAAAGAGCAGAAAAGACTACAGCTAGGGGCAATGCGCCTGTATCCAAAAAACAGGGGGATAAGAATGAAGGAATCAGGCTGAATAAATATATCGCCAACTCCGGAATGTGCTCCCGAAGAGATGCCGATATCTATATTGCGGCCGGAAATGTAACAGTAAACGGAGAAGTGATCACGGAGATGGGGCATAAAGTTAAATTAGCCGATGAGGTGAAATTTGATGGTCGCCGAATCAAACCAGAGAAACCTGAATACGTGTTGCTAAATAAACCTAAAGGTTTTTACGTAACCGGAAATGTAGAGAAAAATAACAGGACGGTGATGGATCTTATCGCTAATGCATCCAAATCGAAGCTTGATCCTGTTGGAAAACTGGATACCCAGGCCACCGGACTCATGTTCTTTACCAATGATGGGAAAATGGCCAAAAATCTGGCTAATCCTAAGAATGGTTTACGGCAAATATATCATCTCGAACTAAATAAGGAGGTGAGTTTTGAAGACCTTCAAAAGATCAAAGAAGGAGTAACCCTGGAAGATGGTAAAGTGAATGTTACCGATATAAGTTACATTGAAAATAAGCCAAAACGTGAAGTGGGGATAGAATTGCGAAGCACGAAAAATCATGTGGTACAACGAATCTTCAAAAGCCTGAATTACGAAGTGGTGAAACTGGACAGAGTTGTGTACGGCGGACTTACAAAAAAAGACCTTCCGCGTGGACACTGGCGTGTTTTGTCGAAACAGGAGATCATTAATATGGGGAACCTGTAGTACAGCAGATTACCTGAATTGGGACAGATTTTTGCGTGAGGGATTGCAGCGAAAAACCCGACCCTAAAAGGGTGCGATTACAAAATAATACCTGTGAAAACTCTAAGAAAGCCCATTTTACTATCGGGCTTTTTTCTATTTTTGTACCTGCTATTTATCTGGAACCAAAGGCATCAATTCAGGAGCGAAAAAGATCGATTTTATAAGAGGTGGGGCGGTTCAGAAATTAGCATGGGTAAGCCTTAACAAACTTTTATCACAGTATGTTTTTTGCTCCCACTTTTAATCTCTAATTTTTAACCTTTTAATCTTATATTTAAATAAAATTGAATACAAAATACCGAGACTTAATAGATCAAACATATTATTTCCCACAAGAGGAATTCACTTTGGAAGGCAGCGAACTCCGGTTCCACGATATCGACCTGATGGAGTTGGTGAAGAAATATGGAGCCCCTTTAAAGTTCACTTATCTTCCTAAGATATCTGATAACATAGGCCGGGCCAAAAAATGGTTTGCAGACGCACTTGAAAAAAGTGATTATAAAGCTACTTATAATTATTGCTACTGTACCAAAAGCTCACATTTTAACCATGTGCTGAACGAAGCCCTTAAAAATGATATTCACATTGAAACTTCGGCCGCAATTGATATGAAAATTGTGGAAAACCTGAAGAAAAAGGGAAAGATTACCGATGATACGTATGTGATCTGTAATGGTTTTAAACGAGATCATTATGTATCAAATATTGCAGATTTGATCAACAGCGGGCATAAAAATTGTATTCCTATCATTGATAATTATGAGGAAATAGACCTTCTTTCTGAAGCTATTGACGGCAAATATAAGATTGGGATAAGAATTGCTTCTGAAGAAGAACCAAAATTTGAATTTTATACATCAAGACTGGGGATAGGTTATAAAAACATTGTTCCGTTTTATAACAAACAAATAAGTGAAAATGAGCAGGTGGAGCTAAAGATGCTGCATTTTTTCATTAATACAGGAATCCGTGATACTGCATACTACTGGAACGAACTTTTAAAATGCCTGAAGGTTTATATAAACCTGAAAAAGGTATGTCCGTCTCTTGATAGTTTAAACATTGGCGGAGGTTTCCCTGTAAAAAATTCTCTGCATTTTGAATACGATTATAAGTACATGGTGGAAGAGATCGTGAACCAGATAAAAGTGGCCTGCGAAGAGGCAGAGGTGGATGTGCCGCATATCTTCACCGAGTTTGGATCTTTTACTGTTGGAGAGAGTGGAGGCGCTATTTATGAAATTTTATACCAGAAGCAGCAAAATGATCGTGAGAAATGGAATATGATCAACTCTTCTTTTATTACAACACTTCCAGATACCTGGGCTATAAGTAAGAAGTTTGTGATGCTGGCTGTAAACCGATGGAATGATGAGTATGAACGTGTTCTTTTAGGAGGGATGACCTGTGATAGTGATGATTATTACAATTCCGAACAGCACACCAACGCTATTTATCTTCCGAAGTATAAGAAAGAAAAACCGCTGTACATCGGCTTTTTTAATACCGGTGCCTATCAGGAAACCATTGGAGGATTTGATGGATTACAGCATTGTTTGATTCCGCAGCCAAAACATATTTTAATCAATAGGGACGAAGATGGAAATCTTCACACAAGTGTTTTCAGGGAGCAGCAAAAGGCTGATGATTTCCTTAAAATATTAGGGTACAATGAATAAATCATTTTTTGTTATATTTAATATGAAATTTGTAGAATACAATAATCATCCAACCAATGAGTAAAAAAAATTATGCCGGTATTCCGGATAAATATGCACGCATAGATGATGCGAAAGTAGTGTTGATCCCGGTTCCTTATGATGGGACCAGTACCTGGCAAAAAGGAGCAGATAAAGGGCCCGATGCTTTTTTAGATGCTTCTGAAAATATGGAACTGTTTGACATTGAAACCCGATCTGAAGTTTATAAGAAGGGAATCTATCTTGCACCTCCTGTAACGGAAGCTTCTTCTCCCGAGAAAATGGTGGAAGCGGTTTACAAAACCACAAAAAGTTATCTTAAACAGGAGAAATTTGTGACCCTTTTTGGAGGGGAGCATTCTGTCTCCATTGGTTCTATAAGAGCTTTCAATGAAACTTTTGAGGAGCTTACTGTTGTTCAGCTGGATGCGCATGCAGATTTGCGGCCCGAGTATGAAGGATCTGCAAATAATCATGCATGTGCCCTACATGAAGCCAGTAAAACAACCAATCTTGTACAGGTAGGAATCCGTTCTATGGATATTTCAGAATTGGATCATATGGATGAGAATCAGGTGTATTTTGGACATGATTTGTATGATGACTGGATGGATGATGCCATTGGGCAAATGACTCCGAATGTATTTATTACGATAGATCTTGATGCTTTTGATCCATCTATAATGCCTTCCACCGGAACTCCGGAACCAGGTGGATTACTATGGTTCGAAACCCTTGAGTTTTTAAAATTAATGTTTAAAAAGAAAAATGTTGTTGGTTTTGATATAGTGGAATTATGCCCTAATGAAAATGATAAATCATCAGATTTTTTGGCAGCAAAATTGTACTATAAAATGTTGAGCTATAAGTTCAAATATCAAAACTATAACGAAGAAGACGAAGACGATGAGTAAAGGACCCATAACAGAATTTGTAGAAAGACATTATAAACATTTTAACGCCGCAGCCCTTGTAGATGCTTCCAAAGCATACAAGCAACAACTAGAAAAGGGAAACAAAATGATGGTAACCATGGCAGGGGCTATGAGTACCGCAGAGATTGGGAAAATATTTGCTGAAATGATCCGTCAGGACAAGGTGCAGATCATTTCTTGTACCGGTGCAAACCTGGAAGAGGATGTGATGAACCTTGTGGCTCATACCCATTATGAAAGACTTCCGCATTACCGTGATTTAACGCCACAGGATGAATGGGATTTACTGGAAAGAGGACTTAACAGGGTTACCGATACGGCCATTCCTGAAGAAGAAGCATTCCGAAGAATTCAGAAGCATATTGAGAAAATTTGGAAAGATGCTGAAGCTGCCGGGGAACGATATTTTCCGCATGAGTTTATGTACAAATTACTGCTTTCTGGTGCTTTGGAAGAATATTATGAAATAGACCTGAAGGATTCGTGGTTATATGCTGCAGCTGAAAAGAACCTTCCGATAGTTGTTCCAGGTTGGGAAGACAGTACGATGGGGAATATTTTCGCATCCTATGTAATGAAGGGAGAGCTGAAAGCCAGCACCATGAAATCCGGAATTGAATATATGGGATATTTGGCCGACTGGTACACGAAAAATTCTGATTCCGGGGTAGGTTTCTTCCAGATTGGTGGAGGTATAGCCGGGGATTTCCCTATTTGTGTAGTGCCAATGCTGTATCAGGATATGGAAATGACCGACACTCCTTTCTGGAGCTATTTCTGCCAGATCTCAGATTCTACCACCAGCTATGGGTCTTATTCCGGGGCAGTGCCCAATGAAAAGATCACCTGGGGTAAACTGGATAAGGAAGGACCAAAATTTGTAATAGAAAGTGATGCAACCATTGTTGCACCGCTTATGTTCGCATATATACTGGATATGTAATCTGGAGAAAAATTATTTCACAAGCTCAGGTCTACTGGCATCACTGCTGAACCCTGAGCTTGCTGAAATATTACACCTGCAAGATCTTCTTGATGTTGCAGGTTTTTTTTGAGGATTTATTTAGCTGTAATCCTGCAAGGTCTTTGTGACCTTGCAGGTATCTTTAAATTATGGCTTTTAGTAAAGTAGAATCTAAATAGGCCTGGATAACCATTCTTTTTAAAATAGGTTCTCGGCTTATAAACAGTTTGGAATAGTTGCTTAGTAATTTGGCTAAAAGCCAGAGGCAATTCATATTCTACTTCTGTGCCCAGGATTTTATCATCTGAAAAAATGCTATTTTGCTCTATCAGATGAGTTGCACGGACGTTTAAGTCCGTGAATAAAGGAGATGAATTTAGGCTATAGCCCGAAAGATTTTAAGAGTAAGAGTAAAAATCCCCTTCGGGGGCTAAGGGGATGAGCAAGAGTGAGAGTTCCCTCTTCTGGGGTTATTTAATTTATAAATCTCATAAGCCAGCATCGAATATACAACCACATATTCCAAACCAACCAACCACAAATTTTCTTGAAAGGATGCGTTGGAATATGCTGAATAGCTCAATACTACCACTAAAGACCAAGCCAGCGGAAAGCTGTAATTCGTAAAAATGCACAGGATTACCGGTAATGCCAGGTACCACGGATGAACAGTGGTTGCCAGAAGATAATAAATAGTCATTGCAAATAGCATCACTGTAATCAATCCTGTGGAAGTTTTGTTCCTTCGAAGAAAAGCCATGGAAACTACAGCCAGAAAAATTGCTGCAGCAAGCGGTTTTCCAGTATACACAAGGATGTTATAGCCTTCCACCTGGTACCCAATCCACCGGATGAGGTAATAAATACTGGCATTGAATTCAAACTTCTGAAACCAGAGTCCGATGGTTTGGATATAATTAGAGAGAAATTCTATGGATAGGAACGGCAGGAAAAGGATGATATTTACCGCTGCCACTAAAGAATAATATCCGAGTGCTTTTTTCCATCCCAGTTTTCGGAAAAACAGCGGGAGAAATAGTAGCGGAATCAGTTTTATCGAAACAGCACAGGCTAATAAAACGGCGCTCCACAGCCATTTGCCTGAATGCAGCAGATAAAGTGACCATATCAAAAAGAAAATCAGTACGGCTTCAAAATGTAAATTTCCGGTGAGTTCTATGATGATAAACGGATTCAGTAAATACCAGAAAATTCGGTTTTTCGGAAGGTTTAAATCGATTAAAAGTTTTCTTCCGAAGTAAAAAACACCAATTTCGGCTGCTATGATAATCAGCCTCATCACCACAACTGCTCCCAGAATAGAGTTTCCGGAGAGGAAGTTGGAAACAGCAAAAATCAACTGATTCAATGGCGGATAATTGGAATGGTTTCCGGCACTGAGGTTGCCCATACCATTGAATAATGCTTCTGCATTTTCAAAAAGCGGAAATCCGGAGGAGACCAATTCAGCCGGAGTCGATAAGTAGGGATTCATTCCGTTTAGAAGCAATTCCCCGTCCCATATAAACCGGTAGAAATCCTGCGAGAGGTTGGGGAGGGAAAAAAGAAAAAGTAACCGGAAAAGGATGCCTGCGCCAAGCAAAAACTTCCAGTTATATTTTTCCATCTTGAAAAATTTCCAGCTTAAAAAGAACAGCCCAACATAGAGAGTGACGAGCTTTATGAAATCCTCTCTTACCAGATCATAGGCAAAAGAAAGATATAGGGCACAGCTGGCAAGCAGCAGGAGAATTGGAAATTTGTGGATTTTTAACTGGTTGATTTCCATAGGAGGATTACTGGTGGTTTAACCTCACAGGTCTCAAAGACCTGTGAGGTTTGGTTTTTCCTTCCGGTGAAATAATGAACCTCTAATATTCAACGACTGGAAAACCACGTATCCAAATCCGAAAACCAGCATTAAATGGAATAGGATCATACTAAAATTGTTCAGCACAAAAGCACTTATCACGGCGAAAATAAAATAGAGGAATAAAAGAATTTCCAACAGCAGCTGAAAGGAAATTTCTACAGGAGTACTGGGAAACTTTAAGTTTTTTCCTTTTTCAGAAATATTGAATTTCGGAGTCCGGATAAATTCACTTTTTTTTCCGAAATGCCCTTCCAGAACGGCAATGGAATTGTGGGCCGAAAACCCCATGGCAACTGAGAAAAATGTAAAAAACATTCCTATGTACTTGAAGAAAGATTTCCAGTTTTTCCCGTGGATATGGGAAAAGGTGATCCAGTAACAGAAAAAGAAAATGAGGGTGCTTATTCCAAAAAAAGCCATTATTTGAACATACCCGGAATAATTTCCGGAGTCCAGAATGAACAGCACCGGCACACTTACAATTGCCAAAACCAGGACAAGCAGGAATAAACTACTATTGAGCAAATGGAAAAATGCGTGGAACTTTGTTCCTAAAGTAACATTTTTGTTCCTGAACAAGGTGCTGAAGTTCTTTTGAAAATTCTCTGCGGCTCCCTTGTTCCACCGGAATTGCTGGGAACGGGCGGCGGGAAGGGTAATGGGCAATTCCGCCGGAGTTTCTACTTTTTCGAGATATTTGAATTTCCAGTTTTTTAGCTGTGCCCGGTAACTGAGATCGAGATCTTCAGTTAGCGTATCGCCGGACCAGTTTCCGGCTTCCAGAATGCACTGCTTCCTCCAGATGCCGGCGGTCCCGTTAAAGTTGATAAAATGGTCACCCTGATTTCTTCCGTTTTGCTCCAGGATAAAATGGAAATCGAGTGCAAAGGCCTGGATTTTGGTGAGCAATGAAAAATTCCGGTTGATATGGCCCCAGCGGGTTTGCACGACGCCAATGCCTTCATTTTTAAAATAGGGAACGGTTTCCAAAAGCCAGTTTTCACCGGGTAGAAAATCGGAATCAAAAATGGCTATAAATTCCCCTTTTGCTACTTTCAGCCCTTCTTTCAATGCTCCGGCTTTAAAGCCTTTTCTGTTTGTTCGACGGATGTGCTTAATATCCATCCCGTCATTTTGTAGTGTAGAAATAATTTCTGCAGTAAGCAGTACAGAATCATCGGTGGAATCGTCGAGTACCTGAATCTCCAGCTTTTCCCGTGGATATGCTATTTTGGAAATATTCTTCAGGAGGCGTTCTACCACATTTTTATCGTTGTAGATGGGCAGCTGAATGGTCACCGATGGAATTTCTTCGGGATTTGAGAAATCAAGTTTTTCCGAAGTATCTTTTATTTTTCGTCCTTTGAAAAAGTGGAGCAGCAAATTCAACTGTGACAAGCTGTAAATGAACACCAGAAGCAGTAGGGAAATGAAGATGAGAAGAACCACTGTTTCCATTATTTAAAGCTGTATTTAAAGATCCATCCAAGGATTTTAACCCCTGCCATAAAAGCGCCTTTTACAGTCCCCGAGACTTTCGACACACCAATCCGGTTTCTGTAATGCACCGGCACTTCAACGTAAGAATATTTTTTCTTTAGGGCTTTTAATTGCATTTCTACAGTCCAGCCGTAGGTTTTATCCTGCATTTCCAGTTCCAGCAGCTTTTCATATTTAATTGCTCTGAAAGGTCCCAGGTCACTGAATCTTGCATTGAAAAACAGCTTCATCAGAAAGGTTGCCAGCCAGTTTCCGAAGATCTGCGGGAAGGTCATACTGCCTTTTTCCCTTAGTCGGTCCAGCCGTGCACCGATCACAAAATCTATATCGGCCTGAATAATAGGTTGTACTATTTTATTCAACTCCTCTGGATAATCGCTGTAGTCGCCATCCAAAAAAACAACGATATTAGGTTTTAATGCAGATTTTGCAATATAATCCATTCCCTTCAAACAAGCATAGCCGTATCCTTTATTCGGCTCTGTTAGCACTGTAGCACCTGCCTTTGCAGCATTTTCTTCGGTGGAATCGGTAGAATTATTGCTCACCACTATCACCTCCTGAACGATATCCGGAATATCTCTTATGACCAGGCCTATAGAATCGGCTTCATTGTAGGCGGGAATAATAACTTTAATGATTGGTGGCATTGCAGGCAATTATAGACGGGAGCTTTCGGTTTCCTTATTGGATTGTTTTTGTTCCCTTATAAGGTCGAGCAGGTCCACGTCATTTCCAAGCAGTACGCCTTCCCCGTTGATGCGCCCTTCCCTTGGTCCGTTCTCGAGTTTTAGGACTCCACGGGGACAAACATCGGCACAAATCCCGCAGCCAACACAGCTGGAACGAACAATATTTTCTCCTTTCTGAGCATAAGCCCGCACGTCGATTCCCATTTCGCAATAGGTGGAACAATTCCCGCAGGAAATACATTGTCCGCCGTTAGTGGTGATCCTGAAACGGGAGAAAAGCCGTTGTTGCATTCCTAAAATAGCTGCCATAGGGCATCCAAACCTGCACCAAACGCGATTTCCGAAAATAGGATAAAATCCGACTCCTATTACTCCGGAGAAAGCGGCACCAATAAAAAACCCGTACCAGGTTCTTAGCTGTGATCCGTGAAAAAAGAAAATGTTCCCGTTTCCGGTAAAATAGTTAACGCTGATGATTGCAAGGATCGCTACAAGAAAAATAGTGGCAGCTTTTTTGGCATCGGCTGCCAGTTGATCTTTTTTGAAGATCATGATGAGAGCAAAGAAAAGAACGAGGAATCCTGCGGATGACCAAAGAAAAACATCTTTGGTAAGCCAGAAGTCTGCCGGATTATCGTTTAGAAATGAATACACTACTCCAATGGTCATCACCACCACAAAAACCAAAACCGAATGAATGATCCAGCGTTCAAATTTCCATGCCTTACGGCTTTTATCAGAAAGGTGCCGGTAAGGGTCGCCGGCTGTTTCTGCGAGTCCGCCGCAGCCGCAAACCCAGGAGCAATACCATCTTTTTCCGTAGAAGTAAGTTAATATAGGGGTTATGACGAAAATGGAAGCGATCCCAAAGATGATCATGAGCACTCCCACATTTCCTGCGGAAAAAAATTCCCGGAGCTTATAGTCGGCAAACAAATCATAGTTGAGCGGCCAGATGTTCACCGGATTGTAGTAAGGTTGATTCAGGCGCATAAGGATTTCCGGAATTAAAAAGGCAAATCCCAGCTGAAAAAACATCACTGAAAAAGTACGGATGACTTCGTAGCGGTTGTGGCGGTACTTGAGGAGAAATTTGTATCCGAACGCTAATATTGCGAGGGTATATAAGGTGCCGTAAACAAACCACTGACTTGCCGGTAAGCCGCTAATCATCCTGCTTAGCGGATCAAAAAGGGCAATTATTCCGGAGTTTGCACCATCGGGATTATAGCCCAGGTATTCCGGAAACCAGTATAAAACGATGTAAAATAGCGTAAGCAAAATACCCGTTCCCCATGCGAGGACACCGCGGGAGGTCATGGATTTAAACCAGATTCCGTTGTTTTTGACTCCGGCAGGCTTTCCCAGGTACTGGTCATTGGCGAAAATTATGACCCCAAGGGCAATTAAGCCCAGAGACAACCATAACCCCCATTCCGGAAAACTGACGTTAAAAAGGGAAAGCGCCAGAATAAAAACTCCCGTCCAGCCAATTCCTGTCGCAATTTTCTGCGGTGTGGAAAGCCTATTGGGAGGTTCTCCGGCAAGGGACATGTTGTGTTCTATATTGCTCATTTTAGGTCTTTCTTTTTTTGAATTGTACAGACCTCACAGGTGTACAAAACCTGTGAGGTTTGTTATCTTCTAACAAAATCCCTCTTTAAAACTACTAAAAATCTCTTTCTCGTGTCGGGAGTAAAATTCAGGATCAAAGTTAGCCTTTCTAAGGTGTGAAAGTACAAATTCTAACTCTTTTTCCTCCCGGAGCCACTCATCAAAAACCTCATGTTTCATCCGGATTCCAAAGGTGTTAATACCTGAAAAATTTCCTGATTTTTGATTGAAAGCAATGGTAATGGCTTTTTCCTTGTCCTTGTGTTCCCAGTGCAAATGTTGTTCATTTTCTTTGGGATCCGGCCACACTCTACCATAGGTCTGATACTCGATATCAAAGAATTTAGCCGAATTAAACCATCTTCTGGGGCTGTATTTAAATGTATTTCCGCAGATGGTCTGTGCTACGGTTTCTCCCATCATCCTGGCAGTGTACCAAACGGCTTCTACAGGACTTCTGTCATCAATCTGTTCCCGTTGCTGGACGCAGTCGCCAACAGCAAATACATCTTCGATATTTGTTTGTAAGTAACGATCGACTAAAATTCCAATATCGGTTTCTATTTCTGAATCCTTCAGAAAAGAAATATTCGGGACTACCCCAATACTGAGCCCCACAAGGCCACAGGCAATTTCTTCACCGGTGGAGGTAATGATTGCCCGAACTCTCCCGTTTTCATCTCCGATGATTTTGTCCAGCTGAGTGTTGAACAGCAATTCTACTCTGTGAGATTTTATATGGTCTGAGATAAAAGCAGCGTCTTTTTCAGGCAGTACGTTTCGCCAGAAACTCTGCTCTCGAATTAGCATGGTAACTTCAATGTTTCGGGTGTGCAGCATTTCTGCCAGTTCCACGCCAATAAGTCCGCCTCCAACGATCACTGCTTTTTTGCAGCCTTTGGAATTTTCTTCCAGAAGTTCGAGATCCTGTTTGGTAACCAAACCCTGGACTCCTTTTAAATTCTCACCTTCCCACCCAATTTTCCTCGGAAGTGAACCTGTTGCCAGGATAAGTTTATCGTATCCCAATTGTTCCCCGCTTTCAAAAAGGAGGGTTTTGGCAGCAGTATTTACTTTTTCGACCCTGGCCTTTTTTAGTTCAATGCGGTTTTCCTTCCAGAACCAATCTTCATAAGGTTCAATGTTTTTCCATTTCATATGTCCCATGTAAACATACATGAGAGCTGTTCGGGAGAAAAAATAATCACTTTCTGCAGAAATAACCGTGATCCTTTTATCAGAAATTTTCCGGATATGTCGGGCAGCGGTGATCCCGGCGACTCCATTACCAATGATTACAACATGCTCCGGTTCTTTGGACATTTCAGAGATACTACTTCAGATTAAAATTCCAGTCGCTTGATCACTTCTCTAAAAAGGGTGATCATATCGGGTTCTGCTTTTGCAGACATCTCCAGGATATCCTGAATATCTACGGGCTCGAGATTATCGGGATTGCATTCATCTGTCAAAACCGAAACGGCAGAAACAGGGATTCCCAGGTGGTTTGCCACAATGACTTCGGGAACGGTGCTCATCCCCACAGCGTCTGCGCCAATGATCTTCAGATATCGATATTCCGCCCGGGTTTCAAGCTGTGGACCGACTACCGAAGCATACACTCCTTTGTGCAGGGTAAACTTATGTTCTTTGGCAACTTCTTCCATCAATGCTCCTGTCCGCGCATCATAAGGTGCGCTCATGTCGGTAAACCTGGTGCCAAGTTGCTCTACACCCCGAAATGCAAGGGGGGAGCCGCCCTGCAGATTTATATGGTCATCGATAAGCATAAGATCCCCTTTCTTAAACTCCGGATTAATAGCTCCGGAAGCATTGGAAATGAGTAGTTTTTTTATTCCCAGTCGTTTCATGACGCGTACAGGAAAAGTCACATCAAACAGGCTGTAGCCTTCATAAATGTGGAAACGACCTTCCATCACAATGACTTTTTTTCCTTCCAGTTTTCCGAAAATGAGTTTTCCCTTATGAAATTCCACGGTGGCAGTGGGAAAGCCGGGAATATGATTATAACTGACTTCAGAAATTATTTCCAGCTCATGTACCAGTTTTCCGAGTCCGGTGCCGAGTATGATTCCAATCTCGGGGTTGTCAAAGCCTTTTTGTTCTAAAAATTCGGTTGTTTCCAGTAGTTCTCTTATCATTTATTTTAAAAATTGCTGAAAAACAGGAACACCTTTAATGTCTTCAAAAACATCAATGTCATTCCTTTTTTCAAGTATGGTTATATTTTCTGAATTTATATCTTTTATAGTGTCTTCAAAAACAGAGGCTGTGCTCCAGGATTTGTTTTTAAACAGCTTTAAATTTAAGGATTTCATTCCTAATAAATAATAGCCGCCATCTGTTGCGGGTCCTAGTACATAATCGGAATTTTCCAGGGATTTAAAGGCTTCTTCCAGATCATCTTTTTTAATTTCAAAAAGGTCACTGCCAATGATTATTATATTCCTGTAGCCCGATGCAAAGCCAGTTTGAAAAGCGTTTTTCATCTTTTCTCCCAAATCTTCTCCTTTTTGGAGCTTTTTACCGTAAGATTCATCCCACATATCCTCTTTTTCGATCTTTTCTGAATAATAAACCTCTTTATCCGCCGGAAGATCTTTAGTGATTTCTGAAGTATGCTTTAGAAGAAACTTATAGATTTTAAGTGCAGATTCCTCTCCTATACTGGCAGCCAGTCTTTTTTTTGCTTTTCCGGGTTCCGGATTTCTGGTGAAAATAAGGAGGAGGTTCTTGTTTTTTGGCATATTATGAATTTTGAATCTTGGCACTTTTATCGTGAGCTATGTTACAGAACCCTGGCAGCTACTTCCTGCCCCGGCAGTGCAGCCGTAACAGTGCTGGGAAATAATGATGTCCCGGTTTTGCAGTACTTCTTCATTGTAGTCTTTGATGTGTTTGATTTTTGAAGCCACTTTTAATCCCAGCATCTGATTAAAATCGCAGTCATACAACCAGCCATCCCAGCTTACGGAGAGGGTATTGGTGCACATTACATTTTCTACTGCGGAAGGGTTAAAAGCTTCGACCAGCGCATACATATAATCTTCATAATTTTCGGAAGCAATCAGATACTCCAGAAAACGACTGATGGGAAGGTTCGTAATGGCAAAAAGCTGGTTGAAATCTATATCAAAATCCTCCTTAAGCGCTTTTTTAAAATCTTTCTCCAGCGCCTCTTGATTCGTTGGTAAAAATGCTCCGGAAGGATTGTATACTAAATCAAGTTTCAGGTTACTGCCTTCTCTTCCATATCCTACAGCATTCAGCATTTTTAAAGCTTCAATGGATTTATCAAAAACACCTTTTCCACGTTGCCGATCTGTCTTCTCCCGCTTATAAAACGGAAGCGAAGAAATCACGTGTACGTTGTGCTTTTTGAAGAATTCCGGGAGGTCGTGATATTTTTTATTCGCCCTGATGATGGTAAGGTTTGACCTCACTATAAAATCCTGAATTCCCGCTTTGGAAGCCTCTTCCACAAACCACCTGAAATTTGGGTTCATTTCAGGCGCACCTCCAGTCAGGTCCAAAGTATGAGCACCGGTGTTTTTGATGACATCGAGACATTGCTGCATCGTCTCTACAGTCATAATTTCCTTGCGATCAGGTCCTGCATCCACATGGCAATGCGAGCAGGTTTGGTTACACATATAGCCCAGGTTTAACTGAAGGATCTCCAGTTTCTTCGGCTTTAGTTGGGCAGTGCTGGTTTCAGCAACTTTATCTTTGAAATAAGGCAGTTCTCCTGACTTAAAAATTCCGTTGCTAAGGATTTCCAGCTGCTTCACAGGATTGGATAGATCGTTCTTTCGTGCTGCCAGAGATTTTGTGGGCATACTGAGTTTTGTTGTTTTTAGAAGATTTTGGAATCTGACTGGGTAATTCACATTTTCCTGAATCTGAATTACCGGGATAAGCCATTTCTATTTGACCGTTGCTCGGCTCCTTTAAATAGAATCTTCTTGCATCATGTTAAGTGATTAAGTTGCCGTTCCGGCTCCTCGAATCTGCTTACATGCTGAGTTTATCGTATTTGTTCATCATCTGTACCCCGTGAACCAGGGTGGCTCCTCCTTTTATGGCAGCGCCTACGTGAACGGCTTCCATCATCTCTTCCTTTTCAATTCCACGTTGTAACCCATCTTTAGTGTAAGCGTCTATACAGTATGGACACTGTACTACGTGAGATACAGCTAAAGCAATAAGGGATTTCTCACGGGCAGAAAGAGCTCCTTCTTCAAAAACCGAATTGTAGTAATCAAAGAATTTTTTTCCCAGCTCTTCATTCCATTCAGTAATATTTCCGAATTTTCTCAAATCGGCAGGGTCGTAGTAAGTCTTGGACATAGAAGTGTTTTTTAAGCTTCTAATATACGGCCTTATCCAGACCTGAAGAATGGAACAGCGGTAAAATTACCCAAAAAATCACAGGGAACCCCCGCTGATTACCGCAGTGATTTTTTGACAGCATTTTATAAGAAGAGGAATTATACCCAAAGATCGGAGAAGAACAATAGCCCCAGTACAATGATAGCAATAATAACTATAATGGCAATCATGCCGTAGTTGCTGCCCTGGTTTTCTTCTGTAGATTGGTTTACATGATTTTTCCTTTCCTCTTTGGGAGTTTCAACCGGTGTTGACTTCAAGTTTTCTTTTCGATCTTTATCCTCCATAACTTTTGTTTTATAAGTTTACTTCAATTTACAAAATCCAAGTGAGTAAATCCCTTAGATACCCTAAATTAAGGGAATTTTAAAGCTGTAATCTTTTTTAATAAAGGACGTGCCAATTCATATTTTCAAGAATCTTTTCAAGATCTTCCTTTGGCAGATTTTCAGGAAGTCCAGGGAGTGCATTTTTATCACCTGCTGTTTCCGGGTAATTCAGCCAGTTGAGCAGGGCTCCTGCCTTGTCAACAGCCAAATGTTTTTCTGATTCACTTAGCTGCTTTTCCCATTTTTTATATTTCCCTCTATGTAAATGACCCGGACTTTTTTCTTTCATGCTGTCAAAAGTGACGGCTTCAGCAATTTCTTTTCGTTCATTTTTAGATAAAGAAATTTCGAGGTAACTTAAAAGTGCATCGAGCTCATATTCGAAATCGAGCAGGAGCCGTTCGTAAAACACGAAATGTATATCCAGTTCCTCTTTTTTCAGAAGATAGTTTCCGGTAAACCAAACCCATTGGTCCAGTAGCCGCTCGTATTCTGCTTCAAAATAGTCTTCGGGAGTGGCGTAGGAAGTCGGGTAATGCTTCTGCATATAAGGCTTGAACGCAAACTTGGCAGAAGAAAGTGCCCTGTCACGGGGATCGCGTACAATGCATATTTTTTTGTCGAATAGCGGGAAAACTTCAAAACTCCTGTTACAAAACGTGGAGTGGGTCCATGCGAGGCTGGTGGATTTGGCATAAGCGGCAGGATCCTCCACCCTGTTTCTTACTACAGAACTAATTCTGTAGTAACACCCGTCTTCTTCAATATCTATCATGTCAACTTTCGCCTGACCTTTAAAACTCAGGTCTAAATCCTTTACCTCCTGAAATTCTTCCTGTTTCTGAATAAAAGATTTCACGGGATTATTTTTCTTCTGAAGGATCTGTAATAAAATAGTATGGAGCCAGTAACTTCCGGATTTTGGGGAGCTTATCTGAAGAATATTCATGTTGCTTATTTATTTTCAAAACAAGCTAAGAAAATTTCCGCTGAAGGCATTCTTCTTTAATAAACTATTAGGTTTTCGGTACTTTGATGGAGATATAACAAATTGGTGTAGAAAAAACAAATGTTCGATATCCCGTTAATTTCGTTAACAAAATTTTCTGAATGACAGCTAGTTTCTTAAATTGTGAGGGTCAGTTAAACTAATAAAAATATAAAGAATATGAATCAAACTTCGTCTGTAAAGGCTTATGATAAAATTAGACAGGATATGCAATTTTTAACCGATTGCTTCCGCAAGGTTTTAACTGATTTAGGGGAAACGCAGTTGGTGGATCTTTTGACCGAAAATGAAGATTTACAGGGGAAAGTGCCAAAAGATACAGATCTTGAAGAAAAACAAATCCAGGTGCTGAGTATCTATTTGCAGTTAATGAATCTGGTCGAGGAGAATGCTGCTGTGCAATACCGAAGAAAATTAACCGATAATAAAGGGCCGCAGTCAGTTAGAGGCTCCTGGAGTGAAACTTTTCAACGCTGGAAGGAACAGGGACTTTCGGAAGTACAAATGCAGGAGGTGATGAAAAAAGTGAAGGTGGCCCCGGTGCTAACGGCACACCCAACTGAAGCCAAAAGAATTTCCATCCTTGAATTACACCGGGAAATTTACCTGAACCTTATCAAGCTTGAAAATTCCACTTTTTCTTCTTCAGAAAGAGATATTATCGCCGGTGATATCATGACATTGCTGGAAAGATGGTGGCGAACGGGAGAGGTGAACCTTGAAAAACCGACGGTGGAGAAGGAAAGGAATAATGTAGTCCATTATTTTAGTAAAGTTTTTCCAAGAGCTTTAAAAAGGAGCGATGTACAGCTAAAACAAAGCTGGAATGCCATGGGCTTTAAAAAAGAAAACCTGCATTTTCCTAGACTCAGCTTTGGGACCTGGGTAGGAGGGGATCGTGACGGGCATCCTTATGTGACTTCTTCCCTTACCCACAGCACTTTACTGGAACACAGAAAGGCTGCGCTACATCTATTGCATGATGAGTTGGTTCATCTCACTGCCCATATGAGTTTTTCTGAAACAAGGAATCCGGTACCGGAGCAACTTCAGAAGAAAATTGAGGGAAAAACCGCTTTTTTGGGAGAAGCCGGAAGGATTGCTGCTTCCCGAAATCCGTATGAGCCCTGGAGGCAATATCTTACGTTGATTGTCCTGCAGCTGGATAATACCAGAAAAAAAGAGTCTGCTGAAAATCCGGGATACAGTCGTACTTCAGAATTATTGGATGATATATCTATCCTTAAAGAAAGTCTTTTGGAGATTGGTGCCAAGAGGATTGTTGAAGACTTACTGTTTCCTGTGGAGCGCATGATCCAGTGCTTCGGATTCCACCTGGCTACACTCGATATAAGGCAGAACAGTGAATTCCATGACAAAGCCATGGAACAAATTCTTACGGCTACATATCCTGAAAAGCCAAAATACCGCTCCTGGAGTGAGGAGGACCGTGTAAAATTTATAGGGGAAGAATTACAAAGTGGACGTCCCTTTGCTGTGGGTGGTAGATCCTTCGGCCCGGAAGCCGACAAGGTATTGGATTGCTACCGCGTCGTAAAAAAACATACCGATAAGTATGGCCCCGATGGTATTGGTTCTTTTATAGTAAGCATGACCAGGAGCTTAAGCGACCTGTTGCTGGTTTATTTGTTTTTTCGGGAAACAGGACTTGACAGTAAAATTTTTCAGGTAGTGCCATTATTCGAAACCATTGATGATTTATTGGCTTCGGGAGAGATTATGGAGAGCTTTTTAAGTCATCCTGCATATAAAGAAGGGAGAGACGAAGTGCAGGAAATTATGCTGGGCTACAGCGATAGCAATAAAGACGGGGGAATCATTGCCAGTAGATGGCATATTTACCAGGCAGAAAAATCCTTAACTGAAACAGCCGATAAGTTTGGGGTGCGTTTCCGATTTTTCCACGGCATAGGAGGTACTATTAGTCGGGGTGGTGGAAAGTATCACCGTTTTCTGGAAAGTATGCCACCCGGCAGCCTTAGTGGAGAAATGAAGTTAACCGTCCAGGGCGAGACCATTGCGCAGCAGTTTGCCAACTTATTGACTGCTACTTACAATCTGGAAATGTTGTTATCCGGAACAGCACTGCAAACCGGGTACCAGTTATTCCCGAAATCCCCGGCTTCTTATCCAATGGGCGCCTTGAAACGATTGGCCGGATATGCAAAGGATAAGTATCAGCAGTTGATTGCCCATCCGTCCTTTTTAGAATTTTACGGAGAGGCAACACCTATAGATGTGCTGGAATTAAGTAAGATCGGTTCCCGACCTGCCCGACGTACCGGCACCCGAAGTTTATCAGATCTAAGAGCGATTCCGTGGGTGTTTAGCTGGAGTCAGTCCCGGTTCAATATCACCGGTTGGTTTGGAATCGGGTATGCGCTAAGGAAAATGCAAACCGAAAATCCTGATGAATACCGGCAATTAAAAGAATATTCTGAAGAGTGGCCTTTGTTCCGGTATGTTTTAATTCAGATAGAGACCAATTTGATGAATGCCGAGCCAAAAATAATGGAAGGCTATGCAGGACTGGTGAAAAATGAGGAAGTGCGCAACGAAATAACCGGTATTATTCGATCTGAACATTCCGAGAGCCTTCAGCACGTTGGGGAAATGTTTAATAAGGAAAGAGTGGAACGCCGGCAGAGTTTACTCGACAACCTGAACCGCAGGAATAATTCTCTAACAGCGTTACACAACTTACAAATTGCAGACCTAGATCTCTGGAGAAACGGAAAAGGAAGAACGGCAGATGATGACCTGGTGACCCGGCTGCTTGAAATAACCACTGCCCTGGCCAGTGGATTAAAAAATACAGGTTGATTTATATTTTCAGATATTTAGATAATGGAAAGCAGCAGAAATGCTGCTTCCACTGTTTTATTTTGAATTACTCCGAAATTTTAAAGCGAAAACCAGAGTTTTTGAGTAATCTATACTTCCTCTGTAAATAAAGAAGTTTCTGTGCAGTCATGGGAGTTTGGTGTATTTTTATTTTTCGGGTATTAGGTCATCTGCGGTCACTTCGTAAGTTTCTAAACAAGAATCAAGAGGATTTCCCTGAACATGAACACAATCACAAAATTCAGCTCCGGCGGTAGTTCTGTTGGTGCCTTCGAATTGTTCATTACAATATGATTTAGTGTTCCTGGGCATAATTACAAATTGGTTCATGTAAAAGACAACTGTTATCACCAGCAAAAATGAGGATGCGCCTACATAGAAAAATTTCCTCGGAAAGTTGTTGCTGTGTTTGATGGTCTTCGGAAGATTTACCGGTTGAGGATCTTTAATGGGAAGAATAAATTTTAGTCTGTCATAATTCCAACAAAGAAGGAAAAAACAAGATAACGTCATTAGTGGAGCTGTAAGTAATGAGCCGTCAAATCGCACTGCATAAGACAGGATAAAGATATTAGCGATGATTGGAAAGTATAGTAATGCACCCAATGTTACGGTTCTGGGAATGAGAAGCAATACTGCTGCAAGTACCTGGGCAATACCCACAAAAGTATAGTAGTAGCCCGTATGCCAGAAAGCCGTTAAATAGGTTCCCATGGGATGAATCATTGATAAGCCACTGGCAAATCGCTCATCAAATATTTTTACGAATCCTGCAGGAATAAATCCTGCTGCCAAAGCAAACCGGTTGAAATAAGAAAACCAAAGAACCCATCGATTCTGTTTTACCTGTATAAAAAACCGTTCAAATTTTGCTAACAAGCTCATGTGCATTCGGAGTGAATTGTATTCCCGATTCTATTACTAATCCATAAAACGACTTATCGTACTTTTTGTTACACAGAATTTTTTGAGTTACCAACGGAATAGATATGGGTTTGAGTCTGGAATTATTAGTCTCCGACATTCCCTGGATCCTGCATTTGCGCAGTCACTATTAAAAATAAAAAAACCCCTTTTGCGAACAAAAGGGGTTTCGAGCTTTGTGGTGGTGCCTCCAGGAATCGAACCAGGGACACAAGGATTTTCAGTCCTTTGCTCTACCAACTGAGCTAAGGCACCAGTGCTTAAAGCAAGCTTACCTTGTTGTGGTAAGCGGGTGCAAATATAAATTCAATTTTATTAACTCACAAAGGATTTTTTAAAAAAATGCTTTTGTAATTTAGCTTTTTGAAAGAAACGTATATGAATCTCATAGTTGATGTTGGGAATTCCTTTGTGAAAACCGCTGTTTTTCAGGAGGATGTTCTGCTAAAAAAGGAAATTTTAAAAAAGGCGGAGTTTGAAAAAAAAATTCAAAAAATTTTTCAGGAGTACCCAAAAATTGATCGGAAAATAGTTTCCAGTGTATCGGGAGCTTCTTTTTCCCTTCCGGAGATCATGTACGAGAAGGGCGAAATGCTCGAATTAAGCCACGCTACAAAACTTCCCTTTGAGAATTTATATGCAACTCCGAATACCCTGGGGAACGATCGAAAGGCATTAGTTGCGGCTGCTTCAAAATATTATAGAAATTTCGACGTTTTGGTTATTGATGCAGGCACCTGCCTCACCTTCGATTTTAAAAACGATCAAAACCAGTACCTGGGAGGGGCTATTTCTCCGGGATTAAATATGAGATTTAAAGCACTTAACTCTTTTACAGCTAACTTGCCCTTATTGGGGCCGCAGGAAGATGGGGATTTGATCGGGGACAGTACGATTAGCTCCATGAACTCGGGTGTAGTGCAGGGTATGTGCAGGGAAATTGAAGGTACTGTACAGGAATATTCTACGCATCACAAAGAATTAAAAATTATTTTTACAGGTGGAGATGCCCATTTTTTGTCTAAAAGATTAAAAAATGGCATATTTGCCAACTCCAATTTTCTGTTGGAGGGACTAAACTATATTCTGGAATTTAACAACAATCAATGACAAAACGATTAATTTTAATCGTAACCATTTTATTTACAGTGATTACGACCGCTCAGGAAGGAACTTCCTCGCCTTATTCTTTCTACGGAATTGGGTTGAATGCATTTAAAGGTACCGTAGAAAATCGATCTATGGGTGGTCTTAGCATATACTCTGATAGTATACACTTAAACCTCCGTAATCCTGCCGCTTATGGTGGGTTAAGGTTAACCACCTATACTGTGGGAGGTAGTCATTCTGAAATTACCATGAAAAATAGTGCTGCTGAAACCAGTTCTACCACTACCACGCTCGATTATTTGGCTGTAGGTCTTCCTGCCGGTAAATTTGGTTTCGGATTCGGTTTGGTGCCGTATTCTTCTGTTGGTTATAACCTTATTTCCCGGAATGAAGAAACCGGGGCTGCGACCAGTTTTTCCGGAAGTGGTGGGTTAAACCGGGTTTTTCTGAGTGCAGGATATGAACTTCTGGAAAATTTAAGTGTTGGGGTGGAAGCCAATTATAACTTCGGAAAAATTGAAAATGAAAATATTCTTGCTCGGGAAGGGGTGCAATACGCTACTATTGAATTAAATCGTTCCGATTTAAGCGGATTTTCTTTTAATTTGGGATTGAATTATGACCAGATGCTTACAGATAAGCTGGAGCTTAGAGCATCTGCCACTTATTCTCCTGAACGTGATCTTAATTCTGAAAACAGCCGGACTTTGTATACCAGCGCACTAAGGCCAGATATTATCAATGTGTCACTTGAAGATACAGACCTGATCCTTCCGTCACAGTATTCTGTTGGTGCAGGGATTGGCCAGCCAAGAAAATGGTTTTTGGGTGCAGAGTACGCAAATTCTGAAGCAAGTAATTTCAACAACCGTTCCTTTGCAAGGGATGACGCTGTTTACGAAAGCCATTCAAAATACCGGGTTGGGGGATTCTTTATTCCGAATTATAATTCATTAACCAGCTATTTTAGCAGGATTGTTTTTAGAGGTGGATTTAGAATGGAAGAGACCGGTTTAAACCTGCAGGGAGAATCAATTGATGAGTTTGGCATATCTTTTGGAGTAGGGTTACCAGCAGGAAGGATGTTCTCTAATGCAAACCTTGGTGTAGAGTATGGTCAGCGCGGTACGACAAACGCCGGTTTGATTCAGGAAGATTTCTTTAATGTAATGATAAGCCTCTCTCTAAACGACAGATGGTTTGTACAACGAAAATTTGAATAACTATAACTAATTGGAAATAAACTGAAACTATGAAAACTAAACTAATATTATTTCTTTCGGGGGTTTTATTGAGCTCTGGTTTATTGCATGCACAGGCAAATCAGGATTGTGCCAGAACGGCTTCTCTTGCATATACCGATGCAAAAGCAAAAAACTATGATGCTGCATACCCAAAAATTCAGCAACTAAGAGAAGAGTGCCCTACCTATAGCGTAGTAACTTACCAATATGGGGAAAGGATCTTGAAAGATAGATTGAGTAAAGCTTCTGAAGCTGAGAAAAAAGAAATTGCTCAGGATTTAATCAACCTTTACAGGGAGCGCCTGGAGCATTTTCCGGCTAAGACCGATGAGGGAGAAATAAAGATTGATATTGCGCAGGCAACGTATGATAACGGCATAGGTACTAAGCAGGAGCAGTTTGAGGCTTTTGATAAGGCCTGGAATGAAGGAAAAGAGAATTTTACCAGTGCTAAGTCTCTATATACATATTTCTCTTTAATGGTTGATCTTCAGGATGAGGGTAAAAAAGATCTTCAGGATGTTTTCGATCTTTACGATGAGGTGTATACCAAACTTGAGGAAGAAGAAAATAAAATGGCTGAAGGTCTTGCAAATCTTATTGAGAAGCAGGAATCTGGTGAAGATTTAACTTCTAAGGAAGAAAGCAGGATTAATGCTTATGAAACCAATCTTGGAGTCTACAATAAAGTTAAATCCAGTGTTGATGCCAAATTAGGTCAGCGTGCAGATTGTGATAATCTTATTCCTTTGTACAGAAAAGATTTCGAACAAAGAAAAGATGATGTGGAATGGTTGAGAAATGCCAACGCAAGATTGTCTATGAAAGACTGTACCGAAGATCCATTGTTCGTAGAAGTTTCTGAAGCTTTACATGAACTGGAGCCTTCTGCAAATTCAGCTTACTCCTTAGGGCAGTTGGCCGAATCTCGGGGAGACAGGGCAAAAGCGCTTGAGTATTATAACCAGGCTGCACAGCTTCAGGATGATCCTTCAGCTAAAGCAAGAATATACTACAGAATTGCCGGTAACTATAAGGAAAGAGGTCAGTTTGGCCAGGCTAAAACTTATTACAACAGGGCTTTACAGGCAAGACCTTCCATGGGAAGAGCTTACTTACAAATCGCTAATATGGTAGCCAACAGTGCAAATAACTGTGGAGAAACTACCTTTGAAAAAAGAGCTGTATACTGGTTAGCTGCAGAATATGCTGCCAGAGCAGGAAGAGTAGATCCTTCTATAAGCAGTACAGCAAATGAAACTGCTGCTGCCTACAGAGGAAGAGCACCTCAACGTGCAGATATCTTTCAGGAAGATATGCAGGGAAAAACTATCAACATTGGATGTTGGATAGGGGAGAGTGTTCGAGTGCCTAACTTGTAATATGGAATTCACATACAGGAATATATTTTTAAGGAGCATTGTCACAGGTTTATTTGTGACAATGCTTTTTTCATGTGAAGGCAATCTTCAGGGGGTGCGGGATATGGATCTGCCCGAAGATGCTCCCCAGGCAGTAGGTAAAGGTATTAACCTCAAATATACAGATTCAGGAAGGGTGGTGGCTACCCTGCGCAGTGACAAAATGCGTGATTTCACGAATAAAAATTTTCCTTATCAGGATTTTCCTGATGGGGTAGAGGTGGAATTCTTCGACGAGAATAATGAGAAAAGTACAGTCACGGCCAATTATGGGGTGATTTATGAAGATACCGGTTTAATAGACCTGCAGGGTGATGTGGTGATTATTACCAGTGATAGTACGAAGTTAACCGCAAATCAATTATACTGGGATCAAAACCAGAACTGGATTTTTACAGACCTTCCCAATACCATACGGTTCAGGAATGGGGCCTTAAATGAAGGAATGGGCTTTGATAGCAATCAGGAATTCAGTAATTTTCGTTCCCGATCTAATGTAGGAGTGCAGATAATTAAAGAAGAACAGAAATGATGAAATTCTCAAAATTTTTCGAGATCGCCTATCTGGCTGTCGCAGCATTTTTTATTTATGAAGTGGTGCGCATCTGGGATACAGAGCGTAGCCGTGCATATGTTTTCATCTTTCTTAGTGTGATTGCTTTGTTTATGTTTTTCTTCCGAAGGCACTTTAGGAAGAAGTATGAGAACCGGAATAAGTAAGCAGAATGACTTATGAAATCCTAATAATTATTTGTTCCCTTATCCTTTCAGCTTTTTTCTCGGGGATGGAAATAGCGTATGTTTCTTCGAATAAGATTCATATCGAGATTGAAAAAAAGCAGAATGACCTTTTAGCAAAAGTATTAACCCGGCTAACCCGAAAACCTTCCAAATTTATTGCCACCATGCTGGTGGGGAACAACATTGCCCTTGTGGTATATGGTTTTTTTATGGGGGATCTTTTAATGGCCTGGTTGGGTTCCATGGACCTGCAGAGTGAATTCTGGAGGTATATCGTAATGGATCTCAGTCTTCTTACCCAAACCGTTATTTCCACACTTATTATTCTTTTAACTGCGGAATTTTTACCCAAAGTCTTTTTTCAAATCTATGCCAATTCCCTGCTGAAGTTTTTTGCAATCCCTGCGTACATGTTTTATGTGCTCTTCGGATTGATTTCAACATTTGTAATCTGGATTTCTGATCTTGTTCTGAAAAGTTTTTTTAAAACAAAGGGGGATGAAGTTCAATTGGCTTTTACCAAAGTGGAACTAGGAAACTATATAAGTGAGCAGATGGAAAAAATGGAGGAAGATCAGGAAATAGACTCCGAGATCCAGATTTTTCAGAATGCGTTAGAGTTTTCCGAAGTAAAATCACGGGAAGTGATGATTCCCCGAACCGAAATTGTAGCGGTGGCATTATCTGAAGAGCCGAAAGACCTCGCAAAAACCTTTACCGAAACCGGACTATCCAAAATACTCATTTACAACGAAACTATTGATGATATTATAGGATACATACATTCCTTTGAGCTGTTTAAAAAGCCGGAAACCATCAAATCTATTTTGTTGCCGGTAGTATTCGTTCCGGAAACTATGCTGGTAAAGGATGTGCTTAATATCCTTATCAAAAAACGGAAAAGTATTGCCGTGGTGATCGACGAATATGGTGGTACCAGTGGGATGATGACGGTTGAGGATATTGTGGAGGAGCTATTTGGGGAAATTGAGGATGAGCATGATCCGGTGGTATTAATAGAGGAAAGATTAGGAGATGATCACTATTTGTTTTCAGCGAGACTGGAAATAGATTATCTCAATGAAGGCTATAAACTCAACCTTCCTGTAGGGGAAAACTACGAAACCCTGGGAGGATATATCGTGAACCATACCGAAGAAATTCCGCAGCAGGACGGCATTGTAAAAATCGATGGTTTCAATTTTCTTATCAAAGAAGTTTCCAATACTAAAATTGAACTGGTTGAAGTAATAATCAGTTCTGAGGATTAAAATTTAGATTTTCATAACATTTGCTGATTTTAAGTTTTTTAATATGTCTAAAAACATTATTTTCGCCCACTATATTCTAGAATTAACACAATAAAAAATGGCAGTATTAAATAAAATTAGGCAACGCTCAGTTTTCCTGATCATTATTATCGCATTAGCACTCTTTTCTTTCGTATTGGCAGATGTGATCCGTAACGGAGGAATGGTTTCTCAGAAATCTCAAAATACCATCGCTACGATCAATGGAGAGGATATTGAAAGAGAACAATTTGCCCGTCAGGTAGAAGCTTACCAGCGAAACCTTGGTCCTAATGCATCCAGTATGCAGGCTGTGAACATGGTGTGGGATATGAATGTGCGCCAGGCAGTATTGGAAGAGCAGTTTGAAGAGCTGGGGATTCGTATTGAAGAAGCTCAGTTAAAGAGAATGTTACGTGAAGAACTGGCTAACAATCCTAATTTTACCAACGAAGCAGGACAATTTGATGAGAACAGGCTAAGAGAATACGTTGCGACTTTAAAAGCAACTTCTCCTTCAGCTTATCAACAATGGATTGATTTCGAAACTTCTATAGGGAAAGCTGCCCGTGAAGATATCTACTTCAGTATGGTTAGAGCCGGAATAGGCGCTACCTTAACAGAAGGAGAGCAAGTTTACCGTCGTTCTGCCGACAATGTAGATTTAAGGTTTGTTCAGGTTCCTTACTCTTCGGTTCCCGATTCTGAAGTGGAAGTTTCCAAAAGCGAAATAAAATCATACATGGAGGCTCACCCGCAGCGTTTCCAGACAGAAGCTTCCAGAAACATTCGCTACGTGAAATTTACTGAAGAGCCTTCAGTAGAAGATGAAGCCGAAGTAAAAGAAGAAGTTGCACGTTTACTGCAAGATCGTGAAGAATACAATTCGGTAACAGAAACAACAGAAACTGTTCCCGGGTTTGGAAATGTAGAGGATGTAGAGACCTTTGTAAACAATAATTCAGATGTGAAATACATGGGAAGATTTTTGTTTAGAGATGATCTTTCTTCTCAGCATCGTGATGCATTGTTCAATCTTGAAGAAGGAGAGACTTACGGTCCTTACAAAGATGGTAATGCCTGGAAGGTTTCCCGTATGATGGAGAAAGTTCAGATCCCTGATTCGGCTAAAGCAAAACACATCTTAGTGACCTACCAGGGTACACCTGTTGCACAGGGAGTATCAAGATCTAGGACCGAAGCTCAGGAATTGGCCGATAGTATTGCTTCTGTAGTCAGAAATGACAAAGATGCATTTGCCGACCTGGCTGTACAATTTTCTGCCGATGCTTCCAACAGGGAAGAGGCCGGAGATCTTGGTTGGTTTACGCCAAATACCATGGTGCCTGCATTTAACGATTACGTTTTTCAAAATGACGCCGGAGATATAGGAGTGGTAGAAACCCAGTTTGGGTATCATGTGATTCATATTGAAGAGCAAACTGAAGAGCAGCCGGCTGTGAAGCTTGCGACAATCAGTAGACAAATCGAACCTTCAGAAAGGTCTTTAAACGATCTTTTTGCTGAAGTGACTAAATTCGAAATTGCGGCAGAAGAAGGCGATTTCGAAGGAATAGCTAATGAGAATAATAAAGAAGTACGTCCGGTTCAGGAAATAAAACCATTGGATGAAAGTGTTCCTGGAATTGGCCAGCAAAGAAGAATAATTCAGTGGGCTTTTGAAGACGATGCTGAAGTTGGCGATATCAGAAGATTTGATGTTCGTGATGGTTATGTAGTAGCACAACTTACCGCGAAAAATCAGAAAGGACTTAAGAGTGTGGAATCAGCTTCCTCGACGGTTCTTCCAATTTTACAGAAACAAAAGAAAGCAGAGATCATTAAAAGCAGGATTACTTCAGAATCTTTGAGTGCCATTGCACAGAATCAGGGAGTAGAAGTGAATTCAGCGAATTCTGTAAACCTGGAGAACCCAATTCTTCCAGGGGCGGGAAGCGAGCCTAAAATAGTAGGTGCTGCTTTCGCTCTTGAACAGGGTGAAGTAAGTAAGCCTTTAGAAGGCAACAGGGGAGTTTATGTGATAGAAGTGGTTCAGAAGAACAAAGCAGCAGATATGGACTCTTACAGGTCTTATGCGTCGCGTGAAACTACAACCAGAAGAGCTAATGTTAGCCAGGAAGTATTGGAAGCGCTTAAAGAAACTGCCGAAATCGAAGATAAGAGAGCAAATTTCTATTAAGAAATAACGCTTTCGGAAATATAGAAAAAGCCCTTTTGCATTTGCGAAAGGGCTTTTTTACTTAATGAGCATTTCTCTGTTTGCCGATTATCTAAATTTCGGAATGATATACCTGAGGTAGCGTTTGTTTATTTTTAGTTACAGCAGCTGTAAAAGCACCAGAAAAAGGCTTTTATAACACCATTTCTGAATAAGGAATAATGGTCTCATATCCTTTCCTTCGGAAATATTCTTTCTCTTTCTCACTGCCGGTAGCGAGAATAAAATCTCCTCCCCAGCCACCCAGGCTTTTAATTGCCCGGGGATAATCCTGAAATAATTGGGTTTTTATTTTTGGGGTTTGAATGATCTGGGAGATCACGGTCTCGTGGATTTTCATAAAAAGTTCAAATTCCGATAAAGTTTCTGCGGAAATAATCTGATGGGTAAGCGAGGTGATCTTTTCAACCGCCTCTTCCAGTTTTTCTTTAGGCTGATTTCTGTAATGAGCAATGGATTCCCGGCTGCTTTGTTTCCGATTTAAATGAACAAAGAAAAGTTGTTCTTTAAATGCAGGGTCAAATCCTGCCGCGAGCACCTGCCTTTTGTCATTGTTCAGAGTGTATGTTACCGGATGATCATTTTGGGCACTTGCAATATCGTAACCACTGCCTCCAAACGTCTTTTTTAGTAGTTGGTAAGGATCGATTCCAAACCATTCAGCAATATTGCTGATAAGAGTGGAAGATGATCCGAGCCCCCAGTTTTGCGGGAAATCAAGTTTGGTATTTACATGGTAACCCTGGTTTCCGGAAAGTATTTCAGGGTTTAAATGATGTGCTTCTGATAGGATGTTTTGGAGCCTTTCGGAAATCTTTTTATTTGCTTCAGTTAACTTTGAAGCTGTTTGAATCTGACCTTTTTTAACTCTGAAACTCGCTTCGAACCACGCATTTCCGAGAGAATCAATGCTTTTCCACTTAATCACGGGCTCATGAATGTTTTCTACAGTTAGTTTTTGACCAAACGAAGTGGGCACCGCCAGGGCTGTTGCGCCATCCAATACTACATATTCCCCCGAAATCAGTAGTTTTCCGTTGCTGTAGAATTCTTTCATGAGTTTCTCAGGTTTTGAAGGGCTTCTTCCACTGCCCGGTGGGTTACTGTATTTGTTTTAAAATGGTTGACTAAAGAGGCTTTTTCCTTTCCGGAGGCCTTCAGCTGATTCAGTATGTTCATTAAATGCATTTTCATGTGTCCCTGCTGAATTCCGGTGGTGATCAGGGATTTTACAGCAGCAAAATTCTGTGCCAGTCCGGCCACGGCCACTATTTTCATCAGGTCTTCGGCAGACGGTTTCTGAAGAATTTCCAGTGCGATTTTAGAAAGCGGA